>Ga0209700_101943_pt1 | contig 42880 bp, 16 predicted proteins | sample SiratroredBW_FD_187528 | JGI IMG/M metagenome (GOLD analysis project Ga0209700, IMG submission 187528) | Root nodule microbial communities of legume samples collected from California, USA - Siratro red BW (SPAdes) (version 2) | ecosystem: Host-associated > Plants > Roots > Nodule | place: USA... | reverse complement strand
TTTTTTTTATATATATAAAAAATAGATTATATATATATATATATATATATATATATATATATATATATATATAAAATTGATCTTGACCAAGTAATATTTAATCATTGGATGAGATCTGGAAGGTTGAGATAGGGGGTGGTGGGTTAGTGTGTGGGTGAAACCTATTTCTTTAACTAAAGGTATATTATATGTCTTTTATACTTTACTTTAATTGTTTTATCTACATTTATATGTCTTTTGTCCATTTTTTATATTATTATCTTTGAAACACATTATCTATTTAGATGAGTTAGGAAAGAAAAATAAGGAAAATTTTACTTCTTCATAAACTAAAATTAACTTCTGCACAAATTAAAAAAATAAAATTTTAAATAAATTAAATGAAATAAGTTCTAAACATGAACTTATCATTAAACCAATTTTAACTTAAAGAAATTAATTTTTTTTTTAATTTTTAATTTTTTTCCATACAGAGCTTGAAGAGAAACTTGTTAGAAATGAGTCTCTTCAGATATTTTCTTCTACCAATTTGGTCTACATTTACCTATGTAATAATTAATAAACATAATTCATTTATAATTTTTATTTGTTCAATTTTTTTTTGCTATTTTCGATTTTTAATTTGATTTTCTGGGTTTAAGTAAGGCGAGAATTTAGTTTTTGGTGCAAACAAACGACACCGTTTTCCTTTCTCCTCTCAGGTAGAAAAATTCTTCTTACCCTTTCAGTTCGTTCAATCATAGAAGTATACATTGGCATTGGCACCTGTTCTTCTTCTCTCTGTTGATCTCTACACCGTGTTGGGCACTGTTCTGATCTTTTTCTCTTCCCAGGTTACTCTAATTGCTTGCTGCTATTGGATATTCTTTTAGTTAATACCAGTTACTGTTTCTTTTTTCATTTGTTTCTCTGGTTTCTTCCAACAGCGCGAAGTTTATACAGATACCCAAATTGTTTTCCCTTCTTCTGTGTGATTTGTTTGAACCCCAATTGCCTAAAGTTTTCTTTTTTTAATGTTGAATACATTTTGATTTTCGAATTTTTATCTTGGGTGTAAAGATCTCAGAAATGGGAACTTTTCTTGAACTTGAAAGAATTTTTGCTAATGTAGTTCTCTGTACTCTTTTGTTTGAATTTTGAAAGAATTCATTTCTGTTCATGTTCTTGATTTTATTTTTCAAATAATTTGATCTTTTTTATATAATTCTGATTCTTTCTTAAGTGCAGGTTCGTCACTAGTATTTTCTTGTAATATTCAGGATAAGCAACCATATTTGATATATATTTTTTTTCAATTATTTTTTTTCTCGGCTGATCAAAGTCATTTTTCTAGTTCTTGGTGGAATAAGCATCTTGAAGTTTGAACCATGGCGCTTCATGGAACCACCTTATCCTTCAATGTAAGTTGTCAATTTTCTTTTAATCCAAAAGCTAACTTATTTATTATTTTACTGAATTGATAAGATGCCTGTTTTGGTTCTTGGCAAAATTCCATATAAGAGCATTTGTGTGTTGATCAATGGTATATTGGATAAGAATTCCGATATTGAATCTGGATTTACTTTTACTACTTGACACAGAACTTCGGAAAGTAAAATTAGGCTTTCTCACTGACCGCATGCTTTCTTGGGTTGATTTCTGACTCTGTTGGAAGCTGATATATTTGTATGCGTTTATATTTACCTTTGCATTGTTGTAAATAAGATATACCATGAATCCAGCTGACAGAAATCGACTTTATGGATTGGTGGGGAGTGAGGATGAAGTTATACTTTTCCTCTAAACAATTCTGTATTTTTTTAGTAGATTGCAACACAGTGCATTGATTTTATCTTTTTAATGAAAAGGGACTTTCTTCTACTATCAAGGAGTTTAAGGTCTTGCCACATTCATTCATCAATAGCTTTCAGAAGCTGCATCGTGTTTCTTTGCCTTCCTGTACTCCAAACAAGTTAGTTTGGAGCAGAAGTTTTGGAAGAGGAGACCAAATATGTCTTTTTCACGGTCCATTTGTCAAGTTGCAAATGGGAAGATTCAGTAAGTAACTTCACTTAAAACCTTATATAATTCACATTGGGACTTGCCTTTGGGTTATATGATGAGGACAAGGCCAGTGTTTTTTTCTCTCCTTTAGATTTTGCTTTAGTCCAATTCCTTTTGCATCTATGTCCCAATTTTTTCAGTACATATTTTGCTAAATTTATCTTTTCCTTGTCTAAAAATGCCTTTGGTTTCTATCAGTGGGAACACTGAGAGTAAAAAGTGAAGACTCAGAGGGCACATTGAGTAGCGAGAACATTGCATTGGATGAACAGACTTTGGAGGAAGAGCTACAGAATGCCATAGCTGAAGAGAATTATGCTAAAGCAGCAGAAATAAGGGATACTCTGAAAGTCCTTCAGAAAGATAGCAAGACAACAGTATTTGGAGCAAACAGCCGGTTTTACGAGTCATTCAGGACTGGTGACCTTGCAGCCATGCAAGCCCTGTGGGCAAAAAGGGATGAGGTATGCTGTGTCCATCCTGGTTTGAAGGGGATAACTGGTTATGATGATGTCATTGAGAGCTGGAATTTTGTATGGGCTAACTACGAGTTTCCACTAGAAATTAAGCTAGAAGACATTAAGGTTCATGCTAGAGGGGATATTGGATATGTTACTTGCATGGAATTTGTCAAGACAAAAGGAGGCAGATGGGGAGGACAATTTGTAACAAATGTGTTTGAGAAGATTGATGGACAGTGGTTTATTTGTATCCATCATGCTTCCCCAGTAGACCTATGAACACATCAAAGTTTTGTAATATAGATAGGAAGTTCACCCTGAGTTGCTCTTCTCCGATTCTTCTCTCTTTCTATGTTTGTATCCATTTTTGTTATGTTTGGTGCTGAATCTTAACTCATCTCCAAAAATTCCTCGAGTTTAACATTACAACTCGGCTGCATAAATAATCTGTAGAAGCTGTGATGAGGATTAAAAAATAAAAACTTGGAGATGATAAATCTTGTGAACCAAATGACGAGTAAATAGAAATTGAGATTCCATCAGAATTTTTGATCTTACACTTTAATGATCCTATTGAAGCTATAGTCCCGAGCACATACTCGGGACTGGAAAACTACTCAAATGACAAATTTTTGCAGTCCTGAGCAATTTTAGCGAGTAGAATCGAAACTATCAATGAGATAAATGATTATGTTTTGTCCTTAATTCCAGGTACGCTCTTGGCTTTAACAAAACAGTACATGTAGTTTATATAAATATACGATCACTATAGTATTTGATAAAAAATTGTATGAACAAGTATAGGTCAAGAAAAAAAAATATTTAAGCTATGATAGCATTGATAATTCTGAAGCAATGACAATTTATGCATATGACCAAATTACTCCAAAATTTCTAAATTCATTAAGTACATCGAGATTACCAAACCATAACACTAGAGTCAAGATTGGGATACCAACCATGTTTTAGTTGAGGGTTTATGTAATAGAAGTAGATTGGTAGTAATCAAACAAGCTAATCGTGTTATTAGGGTAAAGATTATTATAGGAAATAAAAGAGGTAATAAAGTGTATATACCCTGTATGTCTATGTTACCATCACAGTCACCTTGGCCTTTCAAGCTTTTTAGAAGATAATTTCTAGTCATCCTATATCCTATGGTATGACAATAAACAATTTCCAAGACCAATATTTAGCTTAGGTAGGTAGGATTGTACTTATCCTCACCATTTTTTTAGTCATGATCAATTGTATATTGTATTTTATAGAGTTAGAGCAAAGCCAGACAGAAGATTCTAATGCATGACAACCGAAAAAGACCTTGAAATTCTACAACTAATGCAGTTTTCAAAATAAATTCCCATAATTTATAGCATGTAAGCACCTAAATTGCATCTAACATCTGATAACAGACTTGATTTACATATGTTGTTACTATGGTTAGTTTGCTGATCTGATTGCTATATTTAAATACAATTCATCAAATTCAAGCAATCTAACAAAATAAAACACTAAGGGAGGCTTCATCTTACTTTCAGCACAAAGGATCCCAACAAAATGGTTGATTAAGGACATCTAAAAATGGTGGAGCAATTTTTTTACCTAATACAACAGATGCAAAACATCATCTTTTGAACACCTATATTATTAGTGCAAACAAACATATGTAAATATCTTATAATGTATGACTCTGTCCATGCCAAATATCTATATCTTTTTTCTTAGTGTCTGCTACTTCTCAAATCAAATATACACAATCCAACTAACAAACGAAACACCTCAAAAACCATATCTAAATGCTTGCATGACATAAGATATCAGCTCAAACCCAGATTAATAAGATCCCTACATTAGCACATGAGTATTGAACCTAACAACTGCAGATCCGTTCTCAGAACAACTACTCCTTTGTTGGGATACTTTTCCTCAACACAAAAGAGTAGAAATCATAGTATAACAAGGTGAAGGTAACGCCAAGAAACTTGCAATAATTGCTAGATCAAATAAATTTCGATGTAAATGTGTGACATTCATAAAGAATTATATTTTACTGCCCTGAAAGTATAAAAAAAATTGACATTATGTGACAGTAGGGTAACTCTCTTAACTTCTATAATTAATACTTGGAAAGTTATACTTATAATGATTTGTAATGGATTGACATCAATTGACATCATTTTTAGCTACTTAAAATTTATATTAAAATCATATTTGGTCTAATTGAAGTGCTGTTCCAACACGACTTCTTCCAAATGAACTCATGCCCACGAGATTTACTCATAATTATAAATAATTTTCGTTCATTCTAGTAATTTTGAAAGTGAATTGCAGCAAACTGGTGAAAAATCCATGAAATGTCTTTGAACATAAGGAGGAACTAAAGTGCATGACATAAAATTGCTTGCGAAAACTATAAACAGCAAGCAAAGGTATCTTCATCACTTGGCGACAAGCAGTGAGTCCAAAACAAGTGACCAAAATCTTGACTTGTGTAACCCTTTTGGATTTTGGCTTTCTATGGAGATGGATAGTACTGCTAATTACTAATGTGGTCCTGAGGCTACCTTCAAGTTCAATGTTTCTTCAATTTCTTCAGTTTCCGAGACCCTTCTTTTTCAGGTCAGATATCAATCTATATCTATTGGTTTTGGAGACAAAGGAAGGACAATGCATGATTTGGCTTAGATTTAGTGTGAAATGAAGGAAACCTTTCTTTGCTCATATTTAAAACATAAGTTTTGAAACTATAATGTTAGTTCTCTATTTTTTATTGAATACTAAGTTATTCATTCACGAAAAAACTATTTCATTAATATCCTTCTTCAATTCCTTAAGCATCTCATATTAGCTGATATCAATACTATTGATCTTGATATGTTTGGTAAATTTACATGTAGCCATAGTACACTATCTTCATGTAGGATTTTGTATTTTGATTTGGTGTTTCTTATAATCTGTCAAAATTAAGTAAATTGTGTTTACTTAAAGTTATTCATAATCAAATAGAGTCGATAAATGTAATGTCTCAGTCATTTATTGCAGAAGCTTCATCATGTGCTATTCTATGGTCATACAGAATAGAAGTAGAACAATTACAGAATCTTTCTAAATACATATCCACTAACTTTACTAGTCCAACTCACTCTTTATATGGTTCTAACAAAGAGCAAGGTCCCTAGCTAGCTAACCAACATTTGCCGTAATGGTAGAAAGTGAAAACCTAAGCCAAGTGTCTCATTTGTGTTTTTGGCTGATTCCCTCACGAGCCTTGGAAACTTTACGCCATCAATGCTGGAGCACAAATGAAGAAGAAACCAACCCCTTAACACTCACTTACACTTTTTCTTTCCCCCTTTATCTTGGAACACAAGTTGTCTAACTCTGACTTGAATGGAATAGAATCATGGTTACTTTCATGACCACACTATGTATAAAATGGCTATAAAGTTAATCTCTTTTTTTCAGTGATGACACACATGTTACGGAGATCGTATCCCAATGCGATGCGACAAAGTGAGTGAGGAGGGTCCAGCTAATAATTTTACCTGAGGGGAAGGAACAAAGTTTGGACCACCATGGTGACTGAGTAGTCAGAGTCATGAGGCACAAGATGGGAATTGCTAAGAAGGACACCAAAGTGTGGCGCCAAAATTATGGATATCTTTTGAGATTTTGTGTCACCAATGTGAAAAGAACTAGAGAAAAAGCCCCACCAAGAGAGATGGATGGACTTATCACACAATACATGAGGTGGGTTTTGGTTCTTAGAGAAAGCTAAGGAAAGAAAAGAAAGAAAATTAAGGTGAAAATATTTTCAAAGCTTTTTCTTGTCAACCCTTTTATTACTTCTTTTAATATATATATTTTTTGAGATCATGCATTAAGCCTCTCTTGGGTCTACAAAAAGAGCTCTTGTTGGTGGGGTTTTGGGTAATTCGTGGAACTTGTTATTTGTTCCTTCATTTTTCAATGACTTTATGCACCATAAGTCCTCTGGGCATGAGAGCAGTTTCCAATGTGGAATGTGATGGTTGAGCTCATCTCTTCCTCCAACTTCAGTCACAATGAGCTTGCAATTCTCATCATTGGATGCAGCAGCCATGTTGTGTACAAATTGGCACAAGGCTCTCACTAGCTTCCCTGAGAATGGGCCTTCATGGTGCACCCTATACATGAAATAGAACCCAAATGGGTTGAAGAAATCAGGTATGGTTGGCAATTTCAAACATGGGAAGATTTTATCAATCAACCACCAACTCTTGGTGCATAGCAAGCAAGAAAAAGGTGCTTTCCCTAGCCTTAGCTTGAATATCTCCCCACTGTTCCATACACTCAGCATAGCCCAACTATTAGGGACTTGTCCATCTGACCCAAAATCCTCCCAAGCAACATCTCCCTTCAAATAGGCCACCCATGTCCCCAAACTTAGTTTGTTCCTAAGTATGTTGCCTATGTCATTTGGAAAAAACTCTGTGGACCCCATGAATCTTCTATAGAGGTATTCAGCTTGGTCAACCTTCAACCTTGCTATCTCAATGTTGGATGATACTTGAAAGCAATGATGGTTCACCGGGTTCACAAGAATAGCTGGAGTCCTAAACTTGGTGTAGCCAAACTTGTCCATAAAGAGACTAACCGAGGCTTGGTTGTCTTTTTCTGTTGCCATATATGCATAGTCCACATCCTTGGAAGTGAACCATTCTTCAAGCCTTCTCACAAGGCTTGACCCAATCCCTTTTCTTCGGTGATGGGGTGATACTCTTAGGCCAAGAACATATCCTACCTTCGCCAAATCCTTTGGAGGATGACCATGAATCGTCACCAGCTTTATAGACCCTTGAATCACACCAACCAGTTCATTCTCCAAATCTGCCACCTACCACCAAATTGAGCAGTTAGTGGTGCACATGATGATCAAACAAGAGGAATAGGAATAAGGAGATGAACAAGAAGAGGAGAAAGACACAGAAGATTAAATTGTGGCACGTACATCATGATAATATAATAAGAAGAAGAAAAAGAAAGTTTTGAAGCCATGAAGTTAGTGCCTTGTAGTGGCTGACATTGTATGTATATAACTTACCAGCATCTTGTACATTGGACTGTTTCGAATCCTACAAATGGGGTCACCCATAGTATCTGTGAAGAGGAACACGCTTTCTGATGGCCCTACCTCGCATCTTCTCTCAAGATCTTCCACTTGAGCCCTATCATATTGCCCCTCATAGCTTCTGATTCTAAACTTGTTGTATTCCATGCCCAAAAGAAAGAGATTTCAAGGATGCTGAAGTTTGATGGAGTTTGATGTGTGATGATTGAGCGAAAAAAAAGTAAAAGGAAGCTCAAAGCTTAAGCTACACAAGATGCAAATAGCAAGACAGTGCAACCAACGAGAAGTAACACAAGTACTACAACAGCAATGGTTTGGCATAGACTTCATTATGATAATGAATTATACGCTGGAGCTAGAAAGAAAAACAAAATACAATAAAATAAAATAAAAAGTGGTGGAAAGAGGGAGAAAGAAAGAGGAAGAGTAGAAGTAGAAAGAGAGAGATTGAAAGGGGGAATGTTCTTTATCAGATTCATCAATAACCTAGGCTTCAATAATAATAGCAGACAAAAATTAGATTAGTAATGGAATGTGTTTTCTGTCTCTAGTTTTTTGTGTCCACTCCTCCTATTTATATAGGTTAAGGTAATGTTATTCTTATATGTAAAAATAAAATTTCTCTCGTGACCTAATTTTTATCATTGATCTTTCTTGTAGCCTTCATTTTATTTTTAGTGATTTGTATACTTTCTCTTAGATTACAATTCCATGTTTACTTTCTCCTTATTTAGCCATAATTATGAGTCCAAATTCATCAAGTTTGCAAGGTAGTACGGTCGAGCTTTTGATTGGCACTGTCACTTCCCTAGCAAAGCAAGGTCCTAAACTTGGTTGAACTGGCATTAGAATATCCATTTTAATTGAAAGAAGCTTCATCATTTTTCTGATATGAAATACCAATAATTACTGATATATGGATATAAAGAAAACAGGTATTGAGGAGCAAAATTTTGTGAGAAACAAAACACAAGCACAGTCTGAAGCAGTACGAACGTGTCAGAAAAAGTTGCACAGGGTTTGGTCAATTAATCATCACAATGCCACACTGTTTACACATTTTCACGCACTACAAAAGAACCTCCTGTTTCATCTGTAGTTCTTTTTTTCTTTGGCAAGATAAGTGTTTTTCTTTGAAAAACCCACTAATTTTGTTCCTCAACTATTGCTCTTTTCCTTAATATAATTATGCTAACAAACAATTCTTTAACTATGGAATATCTATTAATTTCGTCTTATATTTTAAAATTTAATAAGATTCCTGTAAAATAGAGTTGCTGTAAAATACAGTTCCAACAGATTGTAACCTCAACTAAAATGCATATTTAGACTTTAGTATTAATGCATTTAATTTAGTTCAAGATCAATTTGAAGAATTCTTTAATATTTAAAAGCTATTTACAATTATTTTTAATAGATCTCAAATTTAAGATAATATTTCTGTCTTTCGAATTTTGAATTATTGTAATTAAAAAAAAGCGTGTTTTAATCACTATATACTAAAATATCTTTAAAGATTGCGCTTATATGACTAACCGTTGTAGAATTTTTATATAATAATTTACTCTAGAGTTTGTATTGCCATCATTAAATACCATTACACTTTCCTTTTCTTAAAAGGTATTTATTTTGATATATTTGCAGATAAACTACAATAAGTATTCTTTTAAGATATATATGAAGAAAAATACTTTTGAATTTGAAAAAATAAACTTAAACTTAAATTTAAATTAAATTAGATGTATTTAAAATATAGTTAAGCATTTCTAATGTTTGAGAGACTATCTATATAATTACATTAAAATTATTTTATCTTTTTTATAAACTTAAAATTCTTAGTCATTCTCTTAAGTTTAGTTGCATATTACGTGAATATTTTTCTAACAAATACATGTGACATTTACTTCAGAAAACATGTATTCAATTATCCAAATTCAAAAAAAAAAAAAAAGAATTATAACTATTTACTACACGTATCCAACTATTCAATAATAAAGTTCAAAAAAATTAATAGAATTAAAATTTTCACTACAAGAAAAAAATTATTTAGAGACCAATTTTTAACTATCAAATGAAATGTTTGTTAATTGTGACTAAAATAGCCACCAAAATTAAATTTTAATTGTTAAATAAGTACAAAATAAAAGTAATGATTGAATTTAGTGACTAATTAAGTCAAGATAATTAGTATCTAACATTAGCTACCAAGATTTTAGTGACCTACACCATTAGATTCTAAATTAGTCTCTAACTTAATTAGATACTAATTTAGAATATAATGATATAGGTCACTAAAATTTTGGTAGCTAATGTTAGATACCAATTATCTTGACCTAATTGGTCACCAAATTCATATTTTGTAGTTATTTAGCAACTAAAATTTAATTTGGTAACTATTTTGGTTCCAATTAGCAACTATTTTATTTGTTAACTAAAAATTGGCATCTAAATAACTTTTTTCTTGTAGTATTTTTATTAAGATTTTTAATTTTTTATTATACTAAAAATAAAATATATTAATATTTATGTATTGAATCTGATACAATATTTTATTAAACTTATCCTATTTAATATTATTGTTTTTGTTAATTACATGATTTTGTAAGGGAGATTTATAATAAAGTAAATAGAGTCAAAAGAAGAAGAATAAATTTTCTGAAGGTGTTATTTTTTTATTAGACTAAGAAAACATATTCTTAATTATTATAGTATTAAAAATTCTCTTATTTAGCCCATATACGAGAAAAGGATCATGGCCTCTCTTTTTATCATAACATATTACTTTAAAAAAAATTCAAAATACATGAGTTACACAATGAATAAATTTAAGAAATATTTTCTTGATCAAATATTAACAAATCTGATTTAGAAAGACTTTAAAAAGGTCAATATTCTATGTCGATATTTAGCAACCCATTTAAAGAGTATATTTCTTAGTCGATTATTAGTATAACCAGTTTAAAAATTCTTGTCAAAATTCTAAAGCATGGTAAATAACATAGTATTCGAAATCCTTTGTATAAATAAAAGTATAGAAAACATTTTCAAGTTTTTTTTTCATAAACAAATTAGATAATCCTGTAGAGAATCCAAATGTCTTAGAGAGCACCTCCATTATAGATTGAAGGTTAAAAAGTCAATATAAAAATAATTTTTACTTTATTTTCTAAATACTCTTTTATAAGCCTCAAGTCTTAACTTATATATAAATGGTACTCCCTTCATCCTTAAAATAAATTTGTTATTTTATAATGACATTATTTAATAATAGAAATTTTCTAAATTCAATATATAATACCTACAAATTTATTTGTAGGTTAGAGATATGTAAATAATGTCAAATTTACTTACAAATTAACTTTATGAAATAGATATATAAATAAAATTTATAGGTATTATATTCAGATAAAAATATGTATATATTAATCTGTAAGTAGATTAATAATTTTTTTAATAATATAAAATTAATTTTTCATTTTAAAATTTCAAACTATAATATTAAAAGAGCAAGATAATATTATTTTTAATAAGTAGTTGAACTATTACCAATCTTGAAAACAAATTATTTGATTTAGTTTGGTCAATTCATTATGGGTTAGTCAGTCGGTGTGTTAATTATTATTATTATTATTATTATTATTATTATTATTATTATTAATCGAGCTTATGTCTAACTGGTAAATAATAATTGTTACTTCAATATTAAACTATAAGCTAAGTTGACACTTTCATTGAAAGAGATTTTAATTAATAAATATTACGTACGTATTAATTATATTCTAACCATATTTATTCACAGTAATTATTTTAGTATTTCATACATAAAATATAAAATTATTTCATTATTTACAATAAATTATTACCATTATTATAAAAAATATATATTAAATGTACAGTACAGATTATAAACCAATTATTTTCTAAAACCAAGTAAGTACAATTTGCTAAAATTTTGCTTGACATAATTAATTTTAGAATATTTATCATATTTAAATATTTCTCTTAAATATAAAAGGCATAATTTTAAATATTTTAAACCTTTAAATGACATATTGAATATGAAAAAATTTGAAAAAAAACATCAATAATAAATAAATATTTATGTAACTAAATAAACAGTTTAAGTTTGGCCACAAAAAACTATGTTTTTTTAAACTACATTTAGTAGTAAACAACGAATGTGATAAGAGTAAAACAACACATGCATGTAGAGGTGAAAAAAAAAAAGTAATTATTTGTTGTATATAAATAATAAATTATTATGATAGCAGAAAGTGTAGGTCCAATGCGGGCATGAATTAGAAGCAACAGAGGTATTGGAAGGTAGTGCTTTGCTTCATAACCCTTTTGCATAAAAAAACAAACAAAACCTTCAGAATTCGATACACATCAACACCAATCATCATTGCATCACAAATCAACGTCACACATGTCCTATTTTTAAATATATTTTATTAATATTTATATTTTTTATTAGCAATAATAAATTTTTTATAAAGGAATAAGATAATAACTTTGTCCAAATACAAAATAAAACAAAAAAAACAAAATACAAACCTTTCTCCCATGAATTTTAAAAAGTAAAGAAAGCTTAAGTGGAATGCTTATAATATTTATATAATAATAGCAATAATAATGTTTATATATTCTATATATGTATATACACATTAATAGTGTTTTGCAAAAAACTCCTCAATCAATTATCTTCTTATACTGTTTTTTTTTTCACAAAATGCAACAATTTATCTTTTCCTTAAATGTGAATTTATGTATGTTATATAATAATTCTTCTACTTATTAACGATATTTAGGTTTTCCACTCACGCTATTACATGACGTTTATGTTTTTATATTTATATATTTTTTTATAAAACAAGACTTATAAACTTATTATCAAGTTAAAAATGGAATCAAAATTTCTTATATATAGAATGATTGAAGATTTGAGAACTTGTCAATATTCCCATCTTTCCAATCAGATATTAACTTTTTTTTTATATGCTCACTTGAAAAACTATCAATTCAACATTGTAAAATAAAGTTCTGAAGAACTATTAGGTCGAGTTTAAAAATATATAAGTATATATATATATATTATATTTTTTTGGTATCTTATATGTTTTAGTTACGGAGGACATGAATATCAAGAAAACTTTCTGATAGAATATGTTTTATAATATGTAAAATTATGAAGGATTTTATTTCTTTCAAAGATTCAAGAAATGCAACAAGAGTATGAGAGTGTTGTTAATAATAGAAGATTGTTTCAAACAATTACGGTAGATTAGTACATCATGATTTAAATTCAAATATTACAATTTACACGTTTAAATCAAAATAAAATTAGATATCCTCTCAATTAGATGTGTAGATTAATGTTGGAGCAAGAAATAATTGAGGTAATAAACTAATGTGGAAGCATTAAAAGTCCTGGTTTCCATGAGTACAATTTCCAATTCATTAAGTTCAACTAGAAGGTTAATAGAGATGATGTAATAGAGGTAGTAAACTGGTTCTAGAATTCAGGATATACATTTCCAAAAGAAAAGATGTAATGTCTCATTCATCATCACATTAGTATTTAAGATTAGTATTTAAGAAAGTCAATCCCATGAGTTTAAATGAGTATAGGCCAATCTTTTTGATTAAGTATTTGCATAAGTTAGTCTTTAAGATCCTGGCCAATAGATTATTAGATCTATTCTCAAATCTCATTGATAACGGTCAATCAATATTTTTAAGTTGACATGGATTGCTGGATAGCATCTTAGTGACTAATGAAACAGTTGACGAACTTAAGAGAAGAAGGAAAAGTGAGCTATAGTGAAAATAGATTATGAAAAGACATATGATTCAATAGATTAAAACTTTTTATATTACATTATGAAAAGACTAGGGTTAAATACCATATGGATTAAGTGGATAAAAATTTGCTTAGAATCTTCTAGTGTTTCAATATCAGTTAAGCATAGTCCCACCAAACAATTTAGACCTAAGAGAGATCTAAGACAAGGTGATCGAATGACACTCTTTTTGTTTTTTTATTGTAGTTGAAGGTCTTGCTGCTTTAGTTAGGAAAGAAATTAGGAAAAATATCCTTAAAGGTGTGAAAGTAGGTAGGAAGGAGGTGCAAATTACACTTCTATAATTGCGAATAACACATTAATATTTTGTATGCCAAACTATCAAAACATCCTAGCCATTAAAACCATCATTCACTACTTTGAACTGGTATAGGTGTTCAGGAAGTCGAAGTGTAAATATATGAGAGAACTTTGAATTACAGTCGTATGTCCATACCTTTTAAGTATTTAGAAATGTTAGTTGGAGGAAACCCTACAATAGTGCTATTCTGGAAAGAAATCATAGATAAAATTAGGAATAGATTATCTAAAAGGAAGGGAAAAAAGCTCTGATTTGCAGGTAGAGTTTGCTTGCTAAAAGTTATGATTTTAGCATTGTCGTTATTTTATTTTCCATTCTACAAGGCCCTAAGTCAGCGTGTAACTCTATCAAAAAGATACAAGATAACATCTTATGGGATTAGGTAACAAAAGTAGGAAAATATCTTCGGTCAAGTAGGATAAAATCCACCAACCTAAAGAGGAAAGGGGACGCCATAAAAGATATAGAGCAATTCAATTAGGCCTTGCTAGATTGGGTTTACAAAACTAATTCGAAAATAAAAATAAGCACAATGTATAAAAGAGAGTGTGTGAACGACTGTATTTATTGGTTGTTTCTCATAGTCTTACTGATTACTTTGTTTCGAAAGTCTAAGAATGCACTCATACACAAAGGTTAAGCATTTTTGAAGCCCTCATCCTTGTCTTTTTCATATAGCCTTTACATACACTTAGCTTTTAACACTTTTTTCCTTCAACTACCTTCCTCTTGCTCACTAATCATAAGATCTCCATTGTTAATGGAAAAGACACGTGGTGCTAAAACGTTATCCAATGTCCAATGGGGAAGTTCACACGTGTATATGAATGGGGTTGGGTCCCACCACTGAATTGGATGAAGGAGAAAAAAAATTGTAGTGGGAGGTTCCCTTAGGTTCATGATTGTATTCTCCACAACAAGTGTACCACCTGTCTTCTTGTGCCTTTCTTTGCATGCATTATGGTGTCTTCCTCTTCACACCTTTGAATGGTTACTTTTGGTGTTTGCATTCACAATGTGCCCATGAGTCCTAGATGAAGACCCACTTTTTCTCTTCCCTTCTCAAATCCTAAGTGGGAAAGTGGGTCCCACCCGATTCCAACAAATGTTGTTTTTTTTTTCTTACTCTTCCCTTGTACTTTTCCTCATCATCCATCTTCAGTATTCATCATGAGTTTCTTCTCTTCTCTCTTTAAGAAAAGCTAAACAAAAACATTCTCACTCTCCTTCTCATCCAATCTCCACTTCTTCTTTCCTCCAGTTTCAAGCTTCATTTTCAACCAAACAAAAGTGGAGTACTATTACTTCTTGTTGGTGTGCTGCTTGATGGCTTCCTAGTTAATTATTGTTATAATAATGCGTTTAATTTCCAAAGAGATTTTATATTATACTGTATATTATATACGTGTATGTATATATGTATGTATATATGTATGTATATATGTATATATGTATTATCTTCCATGGACCGTGTTTATCCACTGAGCTCACCCCATGCCTATATATATGTGCACAAGATCAGTGTTTGAAAATTAAAAAATCATGCATCTTAACGGGGACCTAATTAAATTATTGGTTTCTTATTAAAAACGGGGGCCATAGTGGAAGATTAAGGATTTAGTTATGAACGTTCATTACCTGTAATAGGAGAAATGTACACTTGAAAATTGTATCTCTGGAAGAATTTTGATGATGAATTTCATGTTTCAATTTATGAAAATTTATTCAATGTTGTCTGAAATTAAAAAAATATTTTTGTCTTAATTTTTTTATGATATATTTTTTATTATAAATTTTTATATTTTTCGTAAGATAAATACAAAAATAGTATATAATTATTATACAAAAATGAAACACGTGAAATATCGTAAATAAAGATTAATACAGTCTGTTATCCCTATACAAATGCATCCTCAACATTAATTGTTAACATTGATATAGATTATTGTAATACATATATGGCTAATTAGTTGGCATATATTTATAATGGTATGTTAAAATCAATTTTTTATCCAAGTAGATATTAACTTTCACATTGTAACACCAAAAAAAATAAATTATCTATAACATCTAATCTATCCAAAATAGAGTTAAAACATAATGCATAATAAAGATATTTATATCGACCATTTACTAATATTTTATTTCAAAAGATTTCCTTCTTCATAAGGAATTAAAACATAACTAATTACATTTACACATATATACATATAAACAAAATAATATTTTTGTTTTTCAAAAAGCTTTTAAGGCAGCAACTGGCTCATTCAAGAGCACCTTCCACAGTACCATCTGCAATATTACCTCCTGCTCCTGCGTATAACACGATCGCAGTAGAAACTAACACACACCACAAACAAGAAAGGGTAAGCTAGTAATTCAAAATATCTCAATTAATCTCAAATAATCATAAGTATACATCATTTAACACATAACAATCAATTGATAACATCTATCATTCAACTCAAGACATCATATAATATAGACAGACTCGATCTACTTCTGGAAGACTCGTGCATTGAATAGACCTCGAGATCTGCACCTATCATACTACCCCCAATTTGTGTGTCTCATCTCATCACCATTAATCTCATATGACAGGGTTAATCCATATGACTGTCCTGACCAACCCTTTTTCATGTTGTAGTTTCAGTCATATGAACCTCCTTCAACTCTCACCACCTAGTAATATTCATCTATTTGATTCCTATTATTAGTAGAGTCAGGATATCGATCGTTAAACCAGATCCTTAGACAATGCACATCCTATTTCTCTACACAAATGTTTTCTTTCCTGAAAACACTATGCCTACGCATCACATACAATTCATATCATACATCTTCAATTTTCATTCATCTATTCATTCACTTTCCATTTCAATCTCAACAATCTCAATAAAACTTCACTACTTTATATAATTATACAATATCAGATACGATTCCTCAGTTAATCATGCAAAATAAAAACATATATCAAAGTCTTATCACAAGTCATATTCAATCTAGTAAACAACAATCAAAAGTTCTCACATATTACTTTCGAACATCATTACTCAAATCAGGTCAAATCACATCAAATCAAGATAAATAATCAAACATATTCAGTGCTCAAGGATCAGTCAGATCTGCAAGAAAGACTTGAGCACTAACAATCACATATTCAAGTACTTTATCCTAAAGTTATATTTGAAAGTAACTAATTAGTATAAAACAAGTTACTAGCTTCCCTTACCTGATGAAGATCTCTACAACAATTCATCCACCAGATAAAGATGTTAATCTCAAAATCTAGGAATCTAGAAAAAGTTATCAGAATAAAACCAAATTTTAGTATAATCTTAATTAAGTTGAGAGAAGTACTTTTCTCAACTGTCCCTACTAAGATTGATGACAATAACCTAAGAAAAAATAGAGAATAAGGGATCTTTAGAGCAAATATGAACTTATTCTGTTTGAAATTTTGATCGGTTAGAAATGATCCCTAACTCCCTAGCTACTGTAGGGTATGATCAGAATCTAAAATAGATGAGATATGAGGAGGAAAATTAGAGAAAAGGGAGAGTTGAGAGAACGAGATAGAAAAAAGAAAAGGAACTGGAGGTGCAGACACACGGCTTTTACTTTTATAAGGTTTTTGTGCCTTACAAAATTATTCTTATTATTATTATTATTTAAATTAAATTCATATGAATTTAATTAAAATTATTCTTATTATTATTATCATTATGTTATTTTATTTAATTTAAAATAAATTTATATCTCTTAATATTCATGTTATAGTTTGTTAATTATTATTATTAGTTATTTTGTTAATTGTTAAACTTAAGAAACATAATATCAAATAATTAAAAAATGATTCGAGAGAGAAATGATTTCAATTCGTCAGCATGTCAATTTATTTTGACCAGTTTAAAATTATGTCTATCTAGCTAAGAATTTATCTATTTTGGTAAATAATTTTTTTTATCTATTTTAAAAATTAAAATTGAAAAATATATCAAAATGGAAAAAAAACCTTTTTTATTTTTTTAACTGTACGATTGCTTCTTTCATATCAATTCACATTACACACATAAAAGTCAACATCATCAAATGCATATGGTTTGAGCCACCTTACAGTTTTACTAGAAGAGATAATTTATTTATTTTTCTGTTATTCGACCTTTTATATATGACTTGAGTAATTATCATTATTTTTTCTTATTCAATTACCGTATCAATGTTTGAGGAGGAAACTCCTAGTAAATTTCAACAATTTTAAAAAATATCAAACACACACAATTATCTGATCTAACATGTTCCAAAAATTTTATGCACTACCATGACACCTTATTACTTTAGTGATACCATGACACCTTATTACTTTAGTGATTGTCACTTGAACGTCACTTATTTTAAATAAAAAAAATTATCTATACTAACATTTAATCTGAATAACATTTAATAACATATAAGGATATAAGGATGGCTCATCATTTAAACAATATTAACCCAAAAGCATAAAAAATATAGATTTTCACATTTCAATGAGTTGAAGTTTATACTTCTATTAAGTATACGAAGTGTCTTTCAACAATACAACTCTTCACATCAATAGTTACCTTATAAATAAAAGTTAACTTAACCATGTCTATACAATCAACGTTACTTTATTTCACAGTTTCAATTTCACAGATAAATGAACCAATTAATGAATTGATAACTTTAAATTTTTAAATATTACAATGAGGAAGTGTATAGGATAAATATTTAATAAATATATATATACAATTAAATTATAATTTATAAATATTATAAAGAGACACTAATTTAATATAAGTATATTAATAAAATACAGAACTTTGGATTGAATAAGCCGACATGTTATTGTAATGTTTTATGATTCGTTTCGCACTCTATCCATTACATCATGCATTTAATCATATCAACAAGTCATGTTAAATAACCATTTAAAATAGTTATTAGTCTTGATGAGATCTACGACCATAAAAGTAAATCTATTCCAAATTCACATGTTTCTAAGCTTTTAACAATCACAGTAACCACATCATCTCTTACGCAAGCGTTTGCTATTAATTCAAAAATAAAAAGTAAAATTTCTTTAAAATTATTAATTTATATATAAAATTTGTAAAGAAGAAAAATGCGTACATAACATTAACACGTTAATTTTATTTAAAAAGTAATTTATTAACAAATAAAATATATAACACATGTTGTGATAATTAAATTGAAAATTTATAAAATAAGAGAAGAAACAACTAATATATTATTTATAGTATTATTATTATTATTATTAGTTAAGGTAGAATTGGACAATGAGTTAGTTAGAGACAATAAGACAAACATGTTCTTTTTTTTGTTTGAAAAATATAACCATTTTTCTTGTCCTTTGAAATAAACAGTCTTCTTCTGAGGAAAACAGAAGGAAGACCTTATATGTGAGTTTTTATGTTAATTTTATGTTCATACACTGAATTTCTCCTGGACCACCAATACTAGGCTCAAATAACATAACTTAAGATATTTATTAGCTTTTCTTATGAGATATATGTGTTCTGTGTTATGAAGTATGGTCGTTGTTGCTTTGCATAAAGTGAAGAAATCTGATACACGTTGGAACGCTTTTTAACTTGTTTCGAGAATCGAAGAATATGACACACGGTCTCGGTTTTTCTTTTTTCAACTCAAGTTATGAGATATTTTAGCCATATTATAGGTACTGGTAGCTTCATCTTCTTATATCACACTTCTCTTCAATTAAATTACTCATTCGTCATCAGGGTTGGTAATCAATCAAATCAACCATCTTAAATTGTAATTCCAAACTCAAATCTGATAATTCTTTAATTTTTTTTTATGAATCAAACTTAAAATAAAAATTGAGTTCGTTAAATAAATAAAATTCTGCTGTGCACAATTTTATTTCATTTATTTATGGACGTCCATGTATATTAAGTAATATATTTTATATATATATATATATATATATATATATATATATATATATATATATATATATGTGTGTGTGTATTAACTCTATTTTTGTATAAAACAATAAGGGACATGAAATAGTTCTAATTTTAAATGAATCCATTAAGGTATTAGTCAATCTAAATTATGTGACATTTGTTTTTCAGTAGAGAAGGTTTTTTAAATAATAAAAATTAAAATTTTAAATTATGTTAAATTTTTAAAATGAAATCTTAACTATTTAATCATTTATGAAATTATTTCTCATCTTTTTATCAACCAAATAATGGTGTTGGAGTGTAAATCAATTATGATCAATCAAATTTTTTTAGAATTTTTTTATTTTTTTGCTTTATAGACTGTTTATCTAGTCTTTTCTAAATTTATGTATATTTTTTATTATTAAAGACTTATGAGATAAGAAAATGATATTTTATCAATATTAACTTTTGATTTTGATGTCGTGGATGTTTTTTCAGTCATCATAGTTCTTAATTGTAATTTTATATCTATTCTATTTTGTGACATCTCTTTGGTTAAGAAGACAGACAACTTTAAAACAAGGTAACTAAATTATACTTTGAAAATGTTTAGATTTAGACCAAAAATCTCCAATTTTTAAATACATTGGTTACTTATATAGTTTTGAAATTGATTTTAAGTATATATATGTACACATATTGTTATTGCCACTTGTTAGGATGTTGGGTGTAACTATATTAAGAAATTTGATTATTTCGTAAGATTGGATATAAAACAAATTCCATTCAACATTTGAAAAAATTTAAAAAGATATAAGTGATTATGCTTGAATGTTTGAAAAATGAGATAATGTAATGTGTATGATTAACATTTTGGATAATGTTATTTTAAATGAATTTGAGTGTTGAGTATGTTTGAAAAAGTTTAAAAAGATATAAGTGATTATACTTGAATGTTTGAAAAAAGAGATAATGTAATGTGTATGATTAACATTCTGGATAATGTTATTTTGAATGAATTTGAGTGTTGAGTATGTATATAATCATTTGATGTAGTTGATCTAATCAATGAAAGTTTTATATGAGCATAAAATTTGTTAAGATTGATAGTTTCTGTTTGAAATCCTATTTTGGGTAAATTAAAAATATAATTTTGTATAATTTGTTTGGGATGAGAATTTGTTTAATAAATATTATACAAAGAGCACTAAAAAAAAATTACCAAAGAGACAAATTAATCGGAAATATTCGAAATCTATCGGTAGATTGATTGTATGTAAATTTACCGACGGATTTACAAATCTGTCGGTAATTACCGATAGACTCAGAAATCTGTCGAAAAATCATCGATAATGATATTTTACCAACGGATAAAATTTTATCAATAAAATTTTATTAGTAATTTAACTTTTTCTTATAGTGGGAATATGTCTCAAATTTTAATTAACTCAACATGAAGGTGATTTACCCCATAGATAAGATTTTGTCAAAGGAATCTCAACAAAAAGAAAATTCAAAATTTAATCAATTAAATTTACTCACTAAATAATGATTAGTCCAACAATTTTTATAAATTCCAGTGGATGAGATCTCACCTGATGAATCTTAACCCAATAACAAATTAAAAATTTAATCATATAAATTTGCTTAGCGAGCTCTAATCCTCTGAATGAAGCTTTTCCGGATATTAAATGATTCAAGGTTGAGTAAATATAATGATTTATTATTGTTTTGATTATGTGACTGAATCAAGATGTTATGATGATAAATGATAGTGTATATATTATATGTATGAATCTTAAGTGTGATTGATTAGTTGATAGATTATATGTATGAATCTTAAGTGTGATTGATTAGTTAATACTTGTTTATGATACTTTTAGTAATTACTAAAATCATATTATTTTAATGATAATTAGTATGAGTAAATAATTATCAAGAAAATACTGTTTAGATGTTATATAAGTATTAAGATAAGGAAAAGCCGTAATGCTCTACAATAACAGTTAAAAATCATCTTGTCCAAAAAAATTATTTGATGAAATATATACTCAAATAATTAGATTGTTAAACATAACAAGTTGATAACACGTTAATCTCTAAATTTAAACTTATTATCAATCTTTTGTATAAAAATTGAGTTGTTGTATTTATAATGTGAAATTTTATGTTATATTTAATAAACATTTATGTGAAATTATTCATCTATTAGTTCTACGGTATATTTAATTAAATCCTAGTTCACTATTTAAATTATGTTAATACTTTTAATTTTATTATTACTACATTTTAATATGGAAGGAATTAGTTATAAAAAAGTGACAGAACTAGAAAATGTCAATTGCTTAAGTTTTATATATATATATATAATATTGTAACATTTAAATATGTTTTGGGGTCTCACATATTAAGTAAAGATGGACTAAAATCAAATATTATTAAAAATTTGAATGAACAAATTGAATTGATTATACATAAAATAATTTTTTTTATTCAACAAACCATTTCCAGTTCTACTCACCAATAGCATTTTACGAACACGAGTTAATGTATTACCCAAAATAAGAACTTTTTAATATTTTTTAAAATTTTAAAATTAAAGTGACACAAACTTAAAGGCGATTAACAATTAGTTCCAATCATGTTAATCCACGCTGATTAGTGTTATCTAAATTATTTGAAGTACCAAAACATAAATTGATACATTTTTAGACTATTTGATTTTTAGAAAAAGAGTAAAACTAGTCTTCAATAATTTAGAGAGATGAAAATGTATTTTATCAAATCTTTTTTTGGATTAATGAGAGGGTAGAAAAAGGTAAGTAAAGAAGGAAAAAATAATAAAAAATGAAATTATTTAAATTGAGAAAAGGAAAGTAAAAAATGAGTACAAAATTTGTAGTTGATTTGGTTGATGTAGTATAATAAATTTGGTTATGTATTAATATTTAGAAAATAATTTATAAAATATTTTTTAAAATATTTTAATATGAAAATAATTACATTTTGAAATAATAATAATATATTAGAATAAATTATTTTATTTTATATTAAATTTAAATTATTTAGTTCTATTTATTTATTATTTTAATATTAATTTTATTTTTTATAAATATAACTATTAATAATATTAATTTTATTAAAAAATGATTTATTAATAAAATGTATAATATATCAATATAATATAATATTTAAAAACATAATAATTTCGATTATATATCTAAATATTATATTATATTTATATACATAGATTCTATTATTACGTATAATCGAATAAACTCTTTCAGATTTTTTTTCTAATTCGAATGAAAAATAATAACATTTTTCTTTTCTTTTCGTTTTCCACACTTCCTCCTTCAATCACTGTTGCAGAGTGCATATTCGCTCTTCCATAGCTTGAAACAGAGTAGCTGTAACGAGGTTTTTTTTTTCTCTGTGCTCTAGTTTTTTATCTTTGTATTTTCCCCAATAATATATATATATATATATATATATATATATAGATATATATATATATATATATATTGGTCAAACCTCGTTACTACCATTTTAAAAAGAAGAGAGTCCAGAATGGTATGGTGAGTGGATTCCCATTTCATATTTGGGGGAAACAAAAGTGGGGACGCAAAGTCTAAGGAATCAATATTTTATTTTTAAAGGTATATTTATTATGATGCCATGTTATGTTAAGAGTCTCATGTGTGGAACACATCATAACTTATTCCAATTATATTCATAATATTACTCATTATTTTTAATAATATTATTGTTAATATGTACTATAATTTTTACTATAGATTTTTATTTAGGTTTTTTTTTTTTTTACTTTACTAGAAGCTATTTTCCTAATTTATGGTTTAAATTAAAAACGTGTCTTTCTTTACAGGCAAGTAAACATTGATTATTAATATGTTATCTTGTTATTTATACGTCTTTTTATTTGACTTTTTTTTTGTCGATAAGTATTTTCTTAATCAAAGCAGAGACTGATGTAAGCACCTACCTCAATCAATATTAGAGTAATAATTTCCAACTTTACGGGAGCCTAACCTCTTCACATATCGATTTAGAAAAAAGATCCCACTTTCCTTAAGAATTATACAAAAATTGATTCCAAATGAATATTTTATTAATCAATATCCACGTTAATCAAAATAATAATAAAAATAAAAGGAGATCAACCTCGGTTTTGATCTCAAATGAAGTGAAACAAAAGCTAAGAAACAGAACAAATTGAACAGAATAAAAGAAAGCCATGAAATAATTGAAAGGAAAGTGGTTGACAATTTTCAGAGATTTATTAATGATCAAAAACATATTTAAAATCATTAACGACTTTTTACTACGGTCTTCATTAATTTTGTCTGTAAATTTTATTTTTTGATTATAATTTTGTTAAAATGAAATTGTTTTACAATTACTTCAAAATAAATATTATGAAAGTCAACAGAGTTATTATATTAATTTTAAATCGTGTGTCTATGTTATGTAAATGTATTTTCTCCTACAATGTTAAAATAATGTTTAGATGACAGAAACTATAAATAGATATTCCTCTTTAATTGTTAGCTTTATGTTATTACGTGAATCATATACATGAAAAAAATGTTATTTTAAATTTAAATTTAATAGAGGTCAAATGAAATTGAACCAGGATTCAAGAAAAAAAAATGATTCTATTATTAAGATTCAAAGCTTAAATTACTTAATAGACATAAGTTACCATTTATACAATTAATAAATGAAACTGAATTTAAATATATCACCGTTAGAATATAGGTGTAAAGATGATTCATATGGATAATGGAAATGGATGGTTGGAATATGAACCCGATCCAACATCTTCGCCCATAACCCCTTATTTGGTGGATCTCTAGCCCTAACCAGGAATATAGTTAAACTCCATATTCTAATATTTCATGTTTTCATCTCTCTTATTCACTGCTATTTGTTGGGAAGAACGTGGGAATTGGAATTTATGGTGCCTTTAATTATTGTTTTTCCAATTAATACAATTAAACAAAACAAAATAAAACAAGACAAAACAAAAAACAAGAAAAATCAAAGTTCAACGTTAGCTCATGTACGTCTTTATTCGTACATAAAACCTATATATATTGGACCAATCTGTCAGATATAGTCAATTGTGATGATCATATGACGAACAAGAAAGATGGAATACTTAATTTTACTAACAAATTTTAAAATTTTAGAAATTCTAATAACGAATCTTTGAATATAAAGAATGTACCTTTATTATAGTTGTAAAAATGCTAGTATATTATAATCTAATATAATATAATACATTAATTCCGATGATAATTTATGCTTCCGAAGCATTGTGGTCCAGGCAAGATAAGCTAACCGAGGTTAAAGTTTGTAAAATTCTAAGATACAAGCTCTTCACCGCAGAAAAAAGGAAATGCCATTTACATTTAACAGTGCTGCTTTTGTTTTATGTAGAACGGTAAAAAATTCAGAGAAACACATTTCAGTTTACACTTATAGGATCTCACAAATAAAGTCCAATAAGACAATAAAGGCGATATTTAGATACATTTACATGTGTTTTTCTTTTCTTATCACGTTTTTATTTTAAAACTCAAGAAGTTGAACATTAGGGATTAGAAGTTTTATGATTGGCTATAATAAAACTTTCTTGTGTCTGTAAGTATTTTTTCTACAAATATTAAATCTATTCATTAGATATATTTCTCGATTTGAATCACATTACCAATGACATTCAACTATAAGTTAAAGATTTTTTTAAATATATATAATAATTACTTGACAACGAAGATTTAAATATAAATACAAATTAAATAACAATTAAAATATAAATGATATTAAAAATTAACAATTTCGACATTAAAGTATACTAACACTTGAAAAAGGAAAAGAATAACGACATTATTTGCTGCACTTTAAACTAAAAATCATAACGAGAATTATACGCACTTAGTGGTAAAATTAAAATCGCTATCTGTAGCACTACCTAAAAATTATATTATAATGGGAACACTATCTAAAAATAACGTATAATTCGTAACCATACAACTGATTTAATAGTTATAATTATTCTTTATTCAACATTAGTAATTCTTCAGAAATTCATATGTAAGTTGTAAATGTATTTATTCATTTTTTAATTTTTTCTATAAAAGCTAACAATTAAATTTTATTTATTCATTTTTTCAATCTATAAAAGCTTGTTAAAATAGACCCTAAACCTGCAATCATATTTTAACAACCAATGTCAAAGTACAATCGATCATACAAAAAAGAGAACAATGGATACAGAATCAATCAGATAACTTTTTAGTTCCAACACTCATAGGTACAAATATTTAAAAACGAAAGCGGACTTACATAATAAGTGAGACAAGAGGATATTGTTACTGTCTGTTAAGAATGATAGATAATAAATAATTTCGATGAATTTTGATTAAAAATTTAAAAAAAGGAATATTATGACCTTTTTACATAATTAAAGCTTCCCTCTCAAATAAGGAAAGTTAGACTCAAGGAACAAGTTTGCAAGAAACTAAAATAATAACAATGAAAACAAATTCTTCCGAAACAATATATCCTGGAATTATTTTCTTAATTGATGGCTAACATGAGAAGTCAGTGTTCCAAGTTTTAGATTTCAAGGATGAAAACTAAAGTTCTCATCAACAAAACAGCTAAAATGTCCTCTCCGATTAAACATCCCATAAGAGATTATTTGGGTGGAAAAAACATTCATTTTCTGAAGTGAAAATTGAAATGTCTATGGAAACATTATCTGAATATGAATAATAAACAAATGACAAGGTCGACGAAATTTAAATGAAATGATAACTTTATTACCTGTCCAAGTCTACCCATCCTCAAATTAAAATGCTATTTTTTGAAATAACTGATCGTTGTTCATACTTCACAAGCCAGTGAAGTAAAAGGTTCAAGGGTAAACCGTAATAAATAAATGAATAGAATTGCTGCTTCAAAGATTATGAATCCTATGAACCGGGGGCCAAAATAAAGATCATGCGTCCTCTTTACCTTACAAAATGAATGCAGGGAGGCCATGAGATTCAATTTTCACTTTCAGGGTTGGATAAATTTACCATGTAATATAACAGAACTTTCGGGTTGAATGATCTACTTTTGCGGGCAAAACAAATCCATTCCGGGGGAAACACGAGTTCACCAATAAATGCAATGACATACAACAATTGGGTCACTGCTTACCATTTACCAAAAATCAGAAAGTGCAGTAAAAAAAGCACCTTCTTTGTTAGTGGACCTCTTGCTTCATTTACAACCAACACTAAAAGGTTTGTGAATTATCAGAAATGTGATCCAGGTACCGCTTCACACGATTTTGATTTATCTCAAATATCAAAGGTATGCCCCTCACCTACAAAATAGACCACTAATTTTGAGACTTGTGGGAAGTTAACTAAAGAAACGCTAAGAAGAATTCACGTTTCCTACTAATACAGGTATCCAAACAACATCGTTTAAGTTTTGAACACAGCCAACCCCAATTCCCCAAAAAAAAATTAGTGAAATAAAATTCTACGTTCAGCTCATATATAAATTAAACCATTTTATGAACCAAAATAGACTTGCTACAACAGAGCAGATATGGAATTGGAATAACGAAACCATAACGTGTCATTCTTAGTATAACACCAGCTATATTTTTATACCCTTTATTAAAGAATATGGTGGCATTGAAGTAAAAAGTACGAAGAAATTCATGATTCTACGTATTTAATTCAACTAATAAACAGAAGAAAACATTGAGTAATGAAGACAACACCCAAGTTTTCAGCATACCGAACTCCCAAAATTAAATTCTGGGAAACCTTAACACTTGCTTTGCTTTCTGCTTAAACAAAACAAAGATGTTGTAATGCAAAGTACAGAAACCGGGACGTTGGGCATTATCTGGGATAATTGGCATGAAAAGACTATTATTCTAGCAGCATAAATCAAAAGGATTCGACAACACATGGGCAAGGAACATACAAAGATGAAAATAACAAAACTTAATAAGGATAATGATAGACCCCTATTAGTTGAATGCTAAAAGGAAAACAAGGAAGAAAAATAAAAGGATATACTGATAACACAGGGGTGGGGAGGACTGAATATGATATGTAGGAAATAAAGATTTTGTTTTGGAACATAATTGAATGCCGAGTGCACAACTGAGTCGCAGGAGGTAAGAACTCAGCTGGACAAGAAATGACAGTATATAAAAGAGAAGTGTGGTAAATGAAAGGAGCCATATGATCATACCTCAATTAGATAATTGGTATGCAGTCTTTGAGACTGACCAGTGTGAACTTCTTTGCTATTTACCAGGATTGAACTCTTGCCGAAGTTTTTGATGTAGAATGACCCCTCTTTATCCATCTTGATAATTGCCTACAAGTTAGCAACGGGAAAACATAATATATTAAAGTCAACCTTATTTGGTAATGAAGACAGTACCTATCTAGGCTGAACTTATAATATATTAAACTACACATGAAAATAATTTATAATTCTGCATCCCTACTATTTCAATTTACATCATGTCAACATCACATCATAAGTAAAAATGACCATTACAGCAAGACTGTGGATGAAACAGTTTGCCCCTTATGAAACATTAAAGCATTACATAAATCCTTCATAAACAAACATAAATTATATCCAATCACAACTCTTCCTCCATTAAATTCCTAGCATGACATTGATTTTCTTTGAAGTTAAAATTAGGAGAAAAGGTATATTTGGGTTATTAATACAGTGTAGCTTATTTTATGATGCAAACACAGTTTTCTGAATTGAAAATGAGATGTACATTCTGCATGCTTTTATCAACATGTATCAAATGCAGCAAAAAGTTGCTGCAGCCTTGACATTCAAGGGTAAGTAAGTAAATATAACTAACCTGACGTCGAGATATTGAATTGCTATACCCTCCTTTGCTCAAGTCAATGTCTACAGGAAAACTTTCGGTCGCTCGTCCAAGTAGAACCTGCAGGATGAATTGAGCCATCTTAAATATTGAAAAAAAAAATATTCGAGTGAAAGGCTGTTTTCAAAGGACATTTATGCTTATAATTGCAGAATAAGTCTGTACTACTACTTCCTTCATTCTTTGTCTTTCATCACAAAACTCATTCAATTTACAAGCAGATTGCTGCCAGAAGTCTGGAGCACAATCTGAACTAAACAACCCAATATGTGTGTAAACCATATATAATGCATGTGAGAATTTTTTCTAGTAAAAAAAGATAACAACCTCATTACGCTTTGAGTGTTTGAAAAGGAATCAATGAAAAAGATCTTTCAAATGACAAGTTGACCAAGCAAGCAGTTTACAGGCTCAAATACCTCAGGTTTCTTAATATAATGCTTTGAGTGGCGACCATATAAAATGGCAAATGCTCCATGTGCATCAATGGCTCTCTGAATACAAGAATGCGCACCCTGTTCCAGCCTCATGATAGCTCGCTTACTTTCCACATGTTGATATCTTAATACTAAATTGTAATAATAAGATATATAGTTAGGCTATACTGAAAGAAAGTAGATAACGGAAGTAACAATTAAAAATTAATATGGTATCACTGTGTGAATATTGTAATCAAAAGAATCAAAACAATACTCAACAAGTTCCACAAGCATATTCAGTGCATATATATGACGATCAAGGCAAATATACAAACACAAATCCGTGGAGACATTATGGACATGTTTGATAAGGTTCAACAAATTCCCTATCTTATGCAACTGACTTGCAGATCCATTATTATTTTATCAGCGAACTGGAAATCATTAGAAAGAGCATTAAAGGATTGTAACATCTTCAAAGAAAAATACCTCAACCCCCTCTCCCCAAAATGCTTTTTATTTTATCTTTATTTAGTAATTTGTAAAGACACGTAAAAATATGGGCAACCAGAAAGAATCCCCTAGAAGCTGTCAACAACCCACTGATGCATGCTCCCATACCATTCACTTTACTTTAGGTATGTTCTCCATATCTCTTCTCCAAATAAAAAGAATAACAAATAACAGAGTACAGAAAATAAAAATCAGGGCTGCCCATACCTTCCTCATTATAAGAGGAATCCTGATAATCATCAGGATCCAAGTCCATATCAAGTACCTGTAGGAGGGAAGAATGAGTGAGTCAGAGAATGAGTATGAAAAAGGCCAACTGTTGACTGACGGAAAGATGGCTGCCATACGACTTACCATTGCTTCTACGTCAGAATAAGAAGGAAGTTCATCGTCACTCTCTATATATTGCTCTTCCTCATCTAATGTTAGAGGATCTGCCACCAGCTCTGACTCAAGAACATCTGAGGATCCAACTTCAGCACATTTCAACTGGTGCTCTTGAAGTGGCAAACCTAAATCTTGTTCATTCTTCATGCCAGAACCATGAAGTTGGGGATGATTTCGTAAGTCATTAGAACTAGCGGCTGATTTCTTAATGAAAGGATTTTCCATATGATTGCTTTGATCCTTTGCCAAGTCAGGATTGGTAGCTTCTTCATTTTTATTTGCACGCAGAAGAGCATTTGTAGTGTTTGCAGCATCATTTCCACCTAAGCCACCAGAAACAGCAACAGAACTAGTAGATACCATATGTGACGCATAATTAGCAGGCAACTCGCATTTTACCTTAGAGCCACCATCAGGTCCCAGTAAGCAAGGAGATCCCATCATCTGAGAAGATGATTGAGATTCTAAACGGATTTTCTTCTCAACATGCATCAAAGTCTTACCTCTTTCACTAGCTCTATGCTTATTAAATCCATAATCCTGAACACACGATGAAATCGGTTTCTTGGATGCTTTAAAAATCAGTTTAGATGAAGCGGGAAATATGACAGGAGGCACGTCAAACGGTAGGAAAACATCTTCGTTATCTGGAATTTCTTGTTCCTCAGTATTTAGGGAACAGGAAGGAACTTCATTAGTTAGTTCGTGAAAGAGGGGATCTTTAGTCAAGGGAGAAGATGAAATTTGGAAGTTTAATTTGTGAACTACTTGTACACTGCTAGAGGTTGACCCTGGGTTGTCTTCTACCTCTTTGTGACATGAAACTGACTGGTTTAGAACATGTGCCTGTGAGACCATTAATGAGTCTGATCCATCCGTTTTAGGGACCTGCGACTCTGTTTCATCCTTTTCAGGGACTTGACTTGGATTAACATCATTTGTAGAATTTAGTAGGAGCGAACTCAGACCATCAAAGTAAGATTTGTCAATCCCTTCTTCTCCATCAACATCCATCAGAAAGAGCTCTTCCTCACTACTGAAGTTGAGGAGAGAATTGGACAGTTCTTCCAAATAAGCCTCCCCACATGCAATCGAATCATTAAAACCATCACATGGCATATCAGGTTCTCTGATGCCCTCATCTGTACTCCAGACTGGTATTTCAGGAAGTGAAGCCAAGTTAAATGAAGTTCCACACTCTAACTCGGTTGAATCAAATGCATTTTTTTCATCAAAATCAGGACACATGTTTTCAGGGTCATTGTTGATGTGATCCAATGTGGGCAAAGGTATTCTCCCTAAATTATCGTCACCAATCCACCCATCAAGAGTCAATTCTCCAGGAACATCCAAATCCTCAACAGCTTCATCCAAAGGCACGTTGCCTCCAATAAATTGAGGTTCTTCCTTAAGTACATTATTTATCTTGGCAGGCAAATTCTCTTCAACTGCACTGTCAACTCCAGGGAAAAACACACTGGCAGTAACTCCATCGGAAGCTACATTATCATCCATCACATTTTCAGGAGGAAAATCATACTGAGCAGGGAGATTAAAAGTTCCTGCTTCAGGCATGCAGTTTCCATATAAGGGGTCACTTCCATGCTCTACATAATTACCATTTCCCGGATCGACTAGAAAACTTAAGTCCATGGAAGTTAACATGCTATTGCGAATTCTTTTGAGCCTTGCATAATACAAATTGCGAACACTTCCAGACTTTCTCTTAGCCGAAACAACTTTCTGTTCTTTGGAATGTCCAAACCTGTAAAACTTAGACGGGAGAGGCGAAGCTGAAAGCTCAAAGTTTGTCATACCCGCAGAAGCTTCCGCAGAAATGACAGGATCATAGAGGAGAGAATACCACCTATCTTGTATCTCCCTGATACTATATTTTCGAGAAAATTGCACTGCACCTTTGGCAAGTGACTCTAGTGAAGCACCAGCCTACAAATTAAAAGCTAAACATTAACTCAAACACTAAAACACAAATCCTGGACTATTCTCCAAAATGAAAACCAGAACAACATACAGATCTATCTGTCAGCAACTTTTCTATCCGAACTAACCTTTTATGCCTAAACTAAAAATAATGTAGGCGCCAGAGAAATAGCGAGTGTATTGGTATATATACAGACAACAAAAAGGTATAAGCAAAAGAGAGGGTTTAAATTGAAATTAGAGGGAAATGATTCTGATAAAAATGTAGCACAATACAAGAGAATGAGAGAGGGAAAGACAAAGAGAAAGGAAATGGATATGAATCGGAAATTGAAAGCGAATAGAAGGAGAAATGGAAAACCTCAACGGCGTTCTTGAGCAAAAGATCGTCCTCGGGAATCCAAGGGGCTAATGTAGCCAGAGCTCCCATCGCCGCTGAGCACCGTCTCCGTCTCCGTCGAGCACAGTCTCCACCTCCACCTCCACCTCGTCTTGGGAGTGTTGTGTGTCTCACTCTGAACCCAAAACCCCTATGTGTGTCACACTTTTCGTGTAACTCTCAAGAGACTCTAGAAAACAAGGGTTTTAGCCTTTTAAGGCGCAAGAAAGAAACCGCGTATGTTTGTTAAAATTTACCGGCATTTCTTTTTCTTTTGTCCTCGCTCGTTAGACTTTCCGTTTTCAGAAAAATAAAAATAAAATTATAAATTACTTTCAGTTATAGTCACAAAATGCTACAATATTGATACATTCCACTTAAAACATTCACTCTTGGAATTAATGCCTTCAAGAAATAAAATTGATTTAATTTATTAGTTTTTAATCAAAAATTTAATTTTTATTAATTTACATTTAAGTAAATTACATATTTGTATTCATAAAAGGTAAAAGTATTTTATTTATTAATACATGTGAAAAAATAATAAGTTATTGATTTTTTTCTTAAATTAAATCAAATTTGGTCTTTATTAAACATGAAAACAATTTATTTATATCAGTAAACAATAAAAATAATATACTTATTCAATAATCATATTATTTTAGTAAAATTGTTTTAGCAAATAACATATTTATTTTTTTCTTAATATAAATGAAAACATTAAATTCAAGTTATTTTTGGATGGAAATAATATATATTTTTTATACTTGTATTCAATGCTTTTAGAAATACATGTCTAAATAAATTTATCAGTTTGTAGAATGTTCAATAACGTACTAAATATAAATAGATGGAAATTAAATAAGAAAATTAATTCTATTTTTAGTTTAAAAAATATTGTTTTAAAAAATAATGCGACCTACTGAAAATGGTATAATTTTATCAAACAATAAGACTGATGTATAATACCTATATAGTTATTTTAATTTGAGTACTACTTTTATTTGTGAGCTTATGTTTGCATTACTTTAATCTTGAGTTTTGTGTGTAATTATTTTAAAATTTATTTATTGTAAAAAACATAATGTATTTCAAATTCATAATTTTAACGATATTCGTTTTAATTATGAGACATTTTTAAAGTATTGAATTATTTAATCTCGTTATAGTTTAAATTTTTAAATTTTAATTCTTCTATTTGTATAGTGAAATTTAGCCATGTTGTTATTATTATTTTTTATTATACTGTCTTAATTAGTTAATTAATATGATTAATATTTATATTAATTTTATCTGAATATATATATATATATATAAATATATGTTTTACTATTTTTATATTTAATGAATTGTCTGTTATTTAAATCAAATTAATATTGAAAATGCAACATAAATAATATATTCGGGTGAAAAAAAAAGAAAAATAAAATGTAATTATATTATGAAATAATAATGTATCCGGGTATTTTAAATGGACAAATATAATCATTTTTTATTATTGCATAGGTAAACAAATAATAATTTTGAGATTTAAAATTTTAAAATATAATTAATGATAAAAACATTCTATAAATAAATAAATATATATATATATAATTTGATATTGTCTCATTATATATTTGTATTAATTATTAAAATAATTAATATTATGAAGTATTTGAAAAATGAAATATCAGAGGATCATTGTTTTCTACATGTAAATAACATCACAGCTTTTGAATATTAATCTTTATCTAGATCTCCACGTCCATATGTTTAGAATTTAACTAAAAATATTTGACCTATAAATTATATTATAAATATAGCAATTAGAAATATTGAAGTTTAACTTTGAGATGGTTAATTAAGTTTGTACCAATTAATTCCTGTATTGGATAGTTTTAAAAAAAAAAATTATTGAGAATATGTTTTACCCAACTTTTTTTTGACTTGCATCACAAAATATTTTTTAATGTCAACTAAAGGTTATTTTGATATATTTTTGGAAAAACTTTGATGTACAGGTTCTTGTTTCATTTAATAAGATCATGGTCCTTGTTTTATTTAATAAGTCCAAGGTCTGGGTATGATGATAATTATATTTTATAGAATCATATTTCCGACTAAATTCAGCTATGTTTAAGTATAAAATATTTTTAAGAACAAATAGACATAATATTCAATTTTACACTTCCAAGATAACCAAAAGTTTTTCAAATACAATTTTGAAACTCTATTTTAGTGTTGTTGCTCACTTTATACCCACTTATATGGATTGATAAATGCTTATGTCACAAAAGTGTTATTATTAGAGTCATATAACAATTTCAAACGAATATGACAAAGCTGGTGATCGTTAACTTTATAAAATTTTATAACTTGAAAAAAAATTGAGTTTAAATTTGACATTTGACCTATAAAAACTTCTTAATACAAATTTCTCAATAATTTATTAATTACATCCACTGTTTTTGTACATTCAAGCATCCAAATTCAAAATACCATAATATAGTCACTTATAATTTAAATTGAAATTTAAAATTAAATTGGATCCTCTTATTTTGATTTTCCTTGCTTCCTAGGAAAAACAATAGTTGGAGAAGAATATGAAAAAAAATACAGTAAAAACTCTTTCGTGACTATAAAATTTCAAATCCTATACATCAAACACTTTACAAATAAGCTTAAACTCACAAGAGAATTTTTACCAACAACTCTAAACTTAAGAGGGAAAAAAAGCTTAGTCAAGACAAACTCAAGAACAAGACTCCACGCTTGTAGTTAGAATGCAGAATAGAAGACAAATGGATTGAGAATAAAGTTTAGATTTTGTTAATGGAGAAAACCAATAAAAGTTGAAAAAGAATAATTTAAGAAGAGTGAATATAATTGTTGAATTATTTTAGGAAATTTTTTGATATATTTAAATAATTTTAATTCTGTCCTATTAATTTTAATTTGATATTTATTGAGATTTTAATTATGTATATATTTTTATTTTAGATTGATATTATTTATTTAATATTATTTTATTAAAATTAAGGTTAATAGAATTATGAGATTATCTTATCCATTTTTATATATATATATATATATATTTAATGTATATAATACAAAATAAATAAGTAACAGTTATTTTGTTTTATTCTCTGAGGAAAGTTTCAATGTTGGGAAACTAAGTAGGAAAGTTTCAAATAACTAATCACACCCCACACATTTACTAAGCTCACTCATTTTTGTTTTAAGTTAATTTCAGCGTCAATCCACGTTCTAAAAGCCCAAAACTATGCAGACTTCCTTAAAAACAATACTATTCTCTCCCTTTAACTTAAACATATACCACACTTATTTTAAATATAAAATACATTAGATGCATATCTTAACACAGAATTAGATAAATTAAAGTTTAAATATAAATTAAATTTAATTATCACTTATTTCACCCACTTTCGAAAAGAACTTCTTCCAGTTTTATAAATTTATAAATATCAAACCATAATTTTCAAGAACGGTAATTTTCAACAGTAATGATTTTTAGTATGAAAATAAGTTGCTCTAAACACTTTTTTAAGTTGATTATTATAATAATTAAGAAGTTTACTATGCGATCATTTAAGTATGTAAAACAAAATAAAATAATTTTTACTTATTAATTCATATTATTTTTTTTTTCTTGTTTTATATGGTTTCCATGTCGATATTGAAGATTATATCTATCGGTAAAATTCAAACTGCATTCGTTAAACAAATTGAAACATCTTTGTGTCACCTTAAGTTTCATCTTTGGCGATTATGGAGACTAATCTCTTTATGTTTTTCAAAATACTTACCTCGTAAGAATTTTTTTAATTATCTAATCCTGACATCATTTATAAGTACTATTTGCATACAAGTCTCTCACATAGTTAAAGAGATATAGTTATTTAAAAAGTGAGCATAACTCAAACACAAACAGTTGATTTTTTTTACGTGAATATTTTCATTTCAAGTTCAAATGAAAGGACATGGAATTTAAGATAGAAAGTACATCATAAAAATAGTTAAGCACAAGACTTACCAGACACTATATATATTTTTTATGATAAATTACACATAATTCCCCAAAAATTTAATAAAATAATAATTATACTATATCTATTTTTAAAATATTTATCTTTTGTATTTTTAATAAATGATATAATCTTTTTCATGTTTTTAATAAAGTAGTACCTTTTTTTAATTTAATAAAAATAAAATATTGACTAAATCTTAACTAAAAAAAAGTCAAGTTTTTAAAAATATAAAATTTGTAAAAAGAATTGAATGATTTAGACATTATATATATTTTAATTATAAGTTGTCTTATTAAATATGAAATTTATATTTTTTAAGAAATATTATTTGAATATAAATGATCAAATAGTTATCATATACGTGAGTAAATTCATTACCTAATCATTATATTTAAATGTGATTTTATTACAATGATAGCTATGTTATAAAAAAAGTATAAGTATAAATATAAATAAAATAGAAAGTGTGAATATTGTTTTATTAATAATATAATGGATAAAAATTACTATTTAAAAACTAGAAAAAGTATGAAATCATTTTAAAAAACTCAAGAAGGATGGATGTAACTTTTCCATGATGAAATAACTCAAGTTTTTATTTATAAAAATATATTTTGATATTTAGATTTTAAGTTTTAAGTTTTAATTTTCAGACTTTTAATTAAATTTTAATCAATATGTATTTTTAAAATAAAATAAAATTAGAAATCTATGGAAGATGAATCTGTCATTTTATTAGAAATATGAAAGAGACAAGTGTCTTGTAAAAAAGTTAAGAAAAAAACGCAATGGCCTTTTTATTAATTTAATAAAGTTAATTTATAGTTTAAAATTAGAGTTACAGGAGAGTTAAGTAACTTAAGAAATCAGAATAAATAAATAAATAAATATCCATTTTTTTAATGGTGAAAAATCAATTTTATTTTCATAGTTGACAGTGATTTGACTAATCTCGTAAACTCGAATATCACTGAAAAGGAGATACATTGAATGGGAGATGATTGTTTGACAGTGTCATTATTTTATACTTCCATTTGAAAACCAGACATATTATTATTTTATTTCAAAATTTTGGTTATATTTATTTTTATTTGTTAAATATAATATTTTATTATTAAAAGAGTTATAAAGTGGGTGTGAAACGATCATGCTAATTAAGCATTCTGTGACTAAAAGGACACATTTCTGTGATTAGGTAAAGAGTAGTAAGTAACACAGATAATAGTTTATGAGGTATGACTAGGATAATAAATATCAGTAGAAATAACAGCAGATGATTTGCAATTGAATTCACACATGCAGACGATTACGTGAGATTGTTTTGTGGATATAAGGGAAGCTGAGGGATGCATAGTATACTTAGAAGTGAAGGTGGTATTACTTATTGAAAAGTGAGTGAAGGTGGTATTTCCAGTGCGTACTAGAAAAGTAAGGGATAAGTGGTGAGATCAGAAGTTGGTCCGCTATGAGCACTAGGATGGCTTGGCTGTAGGCTCAAGGCAAACATGCGTGGACCTAAATTTGAGAATCCGATCACAGACTCGTACTCTCCTCCATTCTCTATCAATGCAAAACGTGGATCTTCTGCTCTTGCATCCTTCAAACACATTACAAAATCCAACAATTCAGAATATTTCTCTAATTCAATCTACATGTTTTATTTTCAGGAATATGATCAAATGAAGCAAAAGTTTGTCACCAAATGCCTATTGATAAATAGAAACCAAGCTCTAAGAGAAACAATACAAAGAAATATTAATCTGATCTGCATAGAAGAAAAAATAACTGAAAATTGATTAAGGTAAGCTGAAAATATGCACAGGAGGACATTGGAAGCAGCAATAAAGAAACATAAGACTACTATTGTTGTTTTTACTTAGTGTGTTTACGTATACTAAAATCAACAACGAAAGTATGGTAAAATACATACCAAGTCACGCAAGAGTCTGTTGTGCACTTCTTTCTCGTTATTAAACTAAAAATATACAGTAATGTCAATAATCAGATGAAGTGAAGCAACCACCGAAGAAAACAGTATTAACGAATCATGTTCACTACTTTACCTTCTTCCTCTGGGTGTCAATCTGATTTGTTATCACCTTATACTGTCAACAGTTGTCACCATTAAGGAACTCGTTAGCATGGTAAGATATACTAAATTCGAAATCTTCAAACAGGACCACAACCACTATATATGTTTCCTTTTAAACAACAAAATTATTTTCCCGTACACATGTTTTGTAATAAAATTTGGTACTAATATTGATTTAAGTGTTTGTATTTTAATCACATTCAACAGTTTAACTTTGGTAAACAATAATATCACTTGTTTGGTGCAAATAACTTTCGGAGAATGTTAGAAAGGATGTGTATGAAGAAATTATTAGGGATCTTGAACCATCACCAGTGTTCCATTCCATCTGAAGTGACATGTATTTAAGTTTTTAGATTTAAGATAATCTAGTTATGGAAAAGTGGGTATCTAAAACTATCTAACAATTTCTTGTGTGTCCTTGTATGGATAAATAGATAATAATTGAGAATAGGTTTTATAGCCTGAGAAAATTTGTTGAAAGGAGTTACATTTTCATGCATGAAAAACAAATCTTAACAAGTGATCTAAGGGAACTTTATTAATGAATAAAAATTTAAAAAATATTACAAAATTAATTCTTGGAAAAAAATGAATTTTTTTAAGACTGTACTTAATTTAAAAAAAATAAAATAAAAGTGGGTATATTTATAATTCCTTGTTACAGCATGGCTTTTCACAAAATTGTTGCATACTACCCTTATTTATGAAAAAATTATTATTAATTGTTGACGTGAACAAAACAAGCAGATTAAAGTTCAGTCATCCATAGCATCGATAGATATATATCTTCAGATTAAATATTAAACTGCTCCACCTAGCTCCAAATTAGTATGTGAACCCAAAACTAGAACACACGCATCATCATATACCTTCACCAATAGAAAGAAATTCTACCCTGAAAACAAGCAAATTCTGTATGATAACTCTTTATATTTTTAATTGAAAGTATACGGTTTCCAATGAGTACAACTCATGTGGTTTTGCTCAGATCCAAATATTGTGTCACAGGCAATGAATCCAAAAGAACGAAGGGGGGTCCCCAAAATTCAAAGTTTGATATCTCTAACCAATTCAATATCGGACATCTAATTAACCATCACTGAACACACATCATAAACAAACTTTGTTCCTATGGACTCTTAAACTAAAAATATGTACCAACTGAAATTGTTAGGTAGATTTCCAAAACTAATGAAACAAGTTATAAAAAATAGTATGAAATTTACTAATAAACTAATTTAAAAAAATTCACTCTTGTCTTCAGATAGCATAGGGCTCCTTTCCCACCAAGGATATATAGCGTCATTGCTCATTGCAAAGCAAATATGAATAGTTCTGCTGAAAAGTTTTAAAACACTATTCATTTCAAGGTTAAAACTTATAAACTTATTTCCTTAATAAAAATAATTTGTTAATACCACTCACCTGGTTATTATCTTTTTTAACCAAGAGGTATTTAAGACTTTTATTTCACAGGGAACTAATCATCTTATTGATCATAGAGGAAAATGGTACTTTTCGACGACTCGGTGTTAAAAGCTACATACGAAATCCCAACCTTAGTTAAAAAAGCTCAACTATCAAATTATTTGCATCATTCATTTTTAATCTTAGCTTAAGAATTTTTATGTAATCCAAAAGCATTAAGATTGGTATGATCGATCACACTTAAAATACACCAAAAACATCATAAAAGTTAAGAATTTAAGAACCAATAATCTATATATTTGTATGATATTTGAAGAAGGAACTATATCCCGGCCAAAACTGATGCTAAAATAGCTAGCACACTCAAATCTGTACCTCCATGATATGTATCTATCTATCTATATATAGGCAGCTACCCTACACTACCAAGTTTTCAATTAAGATACGTGCATACATTAATTAACTTGTGAGAGAAAAAGCAAAAACTAATGTATATAGGTAATTGGGGCATGTAATTTCACCTTACGCTCACGAACAACCTTGGCAGCCTTGTCCATTTCTTCCTCGAGCAGCTTGAGATCTTCCATGCTCAGATCGATCAGACAATCTCCCATCCTCTGCCTAAGCCATAAGCAACAACACTAGTAAACATATAAAACATGTGCTAACTCACATATATAGATCCACAAGAAAAACATTGAGAAAAATATATACCTAATCCCCTTGCGAAGATTCTTATTCACCTCTTTGAGTTTCTTCAAGTTCTCTTGCATATTCTGTCGAACAAGAAGAAATAAAGAAGAAGTAAATCTGAAGAAAAGAGAAAAAAAATAAGTGAAGAGAGAGGAGAGAGAAGAGAACCTCGTAGTGAGAGTTCCAGAGATCAACTCCGAGAGTCATCTGGTATTGATCGAAGAAGTGTTTGGTTCTGGAAAAGAAAAGGACACATGAGAGAAGATAGATAGATAGATAGATAGGTAGGTAGGGTTTGTTTGGGAATAGAGCTATGGATTGAATTGAAGAGAAGAGAAAAGAGAAGAGAGAATGCGAACGTACGAGGTGGAGGGGCTAATGTACTCGTGGAGTTTGCCAGTGCTGGAGAACATAATAATAGAAACCTTGGCGTCGCAGAGAACGGTGAGCTCGTTGGCCTTCTTGAAAAGGCCATTGCGTCGTTTGGAGTAGGTGACTTGGCGGTTGGTGGTGTTCTCTATCCTCTTGATCTGGATCTTTCCACGAGCCATGGCTGCTGCTTCTGCTGCTGCTTCTTCCTTATGCTTATGCTTATGCTTCTGTTTCTTTCTATCTGCTTCTGCGAATTCTGAGTGACATAGGAACAGGAATAGGATAATGAGTTAATGAGGGAAAGAGAAATAGAAAGGGAAGGTGGGGGGAGCTGCATTGCCTCAAATGGGAGGCCTCTTTGCCAAATTAGCGAAAGCTATTGCAGGCTTTGTCATAAACGTTCTGTGCTCTTTCTCGTTTCATCGTCAACGCCGCTCCCATGTGCCCACTGGGGACCCTTACTTTCCGTCTCTCTCCGTCACGGAACCGTAAACCCTTCACCATCTTTAGGGCAACCCACTTCTCATCTTTCATTATATCCATTTTTAACAAATAAATCTTTTTTTAATTTATAATAAAAAAAGCACTTCATGGGAGTTTCCGTTTGAATGCCTCCTATCTGAAGCAAACAAACTCTGTGAGCGATGCCATTAAAAACTGTGATTTCTATAAGAAGCGAGTTCCGTGTTAGCTGTTCATTGAACGCAACGTTATATCCTTGAGATTACAGATTGCTCTACATGTTGATATATATAGTTATAAGTACCCCTGTTGTGTTACTCGTAGCTAGGTTTAGCTGTTAAATGAAAGTGAAGGACCAATTTAAAGTTCAAACATCCAAAAGCTTTACCTTGTCACGCCCCACTAAATTGGAAAAAAGTTAACGTTGTTCATCCAGGCCTTCTGGTCTTGTCATTTCCAATAGCCTCATCACCAAATTTTTAAGATTTAATAAACTCTCTCATCTCCTTTTACTGTATTTTCATTTGTTTTGCGCCATTAACGTATAAAATGGAGTCACAAGCTGTTCAAAATAATAAATTAAATCAAGAAATTTAATAGACGACACTTTTCCACTGATCCTCCAGTATTTATAATCTCTCGTATTTAAATATTTTAAATATTTAGTTGAAAATAATTTTTTTAAGAAGTTATATATGAACTTTATCCAAATGATTGTATTAAGTATATTTGCTTAATGCGTATGGCATTACTTTAAACTTGACTTATTTGAACACATAAAAAAACTATAATTAATAGGGTTTGTCGCTTAATTTCATGATAGTAGTTCAATTCGAGTAAAATTATTTTTTGAGACATAAATATGAATTCTATCAAAAGAAGAATAGAACAATCATGTCAGAACAACTGTAGGCTATTAATTTCGTAACTACCTTTCGAGGAAATAGGACAAACGATCTTACTTGTGAGTAACTCTATTTAAAAATCCCTTTTTATTTTTAATAACATATATAAATGATACAGTGTTAATTTTTTACTACACGCTATGATATCAAATAATTTCTCTAGCACTTACGGTTAGAGTGCACTTCAACTCCAATACTTACTATTACAATTACTAATGATAACATTTTGAAACTTTTGAATTAATACATTTTATTTAGTGGGTAAATATTTGCAAGTTAAAAAATAACACACAATGATGAATTATCTTAGTTATATATTATTTCTTTTGTCAATTTCTATCACTGTGAGTGTTCGTATCTATTTTGTCAAATATGTGAAGGTGCAATTTTTCTTATAAATTTTCGTGAAGTTTTCTATTTATATATAAAATTTGATAAAAAAAAAAAAAAAAGTAAAGTGTAGTCTGATATTTAGAGTTGCTGTAATAGGCTTAAGTGAGGATAGGACATGGTACTTTTTGTATCAGTTTGACTGAGAATGAATACTTTTTTTAAACATATTG
>Ga0209700_101942_pt1 | contig 42881 bp, 23 predicted proteins | sample SiratroredBW_FD_187528 | JGI IMG/M metagenome (GOLD analysis project Ga0209700, IMG submission 187528) | Root nodule microbial communities of legume samples collected from California, USA - Siratro red BW (SPAdes) (version 2) | ecosystem: Host-associated > Plants > Roots > Nodule | place: USA... | reverse complement strand
TCAATAGTCATTTGCTACAATATTTTCAAAATTATTTGAAATATTTAAGGCTTGTAATCAACGTGAGCCATTCAATTTTTTTTATTAAAATGTTGCAGAGAGAACTAGTGAAGGAGGGTTTCAATATTGCAGAAGAAGCAGGAGGTATTGGTAAGGCAATCACAAAAAACTTTAGTGCTGTTGTAAGTAGTAATACCTTGGAGATACGCTTGTATTGGGCTGGAAAAGGGACAACTTCACTCCCAATTAGATCAGTATATGGCCCTCTTATATCAGCTATAACTGTGCTATCAGGTAGGTTGTTATTCTTTGTAAGTTTCATCTTAATATTATAATCTAAGATCTTGTATAATTATCATGCAGACAATCCACCTCCCTCGGAAAATGGAAATAGCATATTGGAAAATGGAAGTAGCGTATCAGTAGGAGCTGTGGTTGGAATTGTGGTTGCAGTAGCAGTTGTTATCATCCTTGTGTTTTCTATACTTTGGTGGAAAGGCTGCTTAAGAAAGAAAAGTTCTTTAGAAAGAGGTAATTATAAAGAAATTACGAACTTAACCATATTTATACTTGACCATGTGTAATGGTTAATAGCAGCATTACATATTAATTGTTTGTAAGATGAAATTGATAATTATTTGACATTTCAATAATCTAATGACATTATCAACTATATATTGATAATTTTAAATGAAATTAATGTGCAAAAGTACATAAAAAATAAAATAAAAGAAACAAATCTGGATGACATTATATCAAAACTCATGAAGATCAACTGTCTTAGTCTTTTTACGTTTAATTATTTCATTAGACAACAAAATTAACCATATTTACAAATATAGTTAGCTACATATACCCGAATGGACTTACACAGAAAAATTTCTCATAATACGTTAGTCTTTCTCCCAAATCACGTGGATTTTTCATGTAAAAAAATGAAATTATAATATTGAGAAAATTAAAATATATGCCCTACTTAGTGTATGTTGTATTGATCATTTGAGGCCAGTAATTATCTTATAAATCAGAAAGTTGCAGCAAACATGAAAATTTTTTACTACAAGAGGTCTCTGATATTTCTTTTTCTTTAATTAACAGAGCTAAAAGGTTTAGAACTACAGACAGGTTTATTCACTTTAAGACAAATAAAAGTAGCAACAAACAACTTTGATGAGGTGAATAAGATTGGAGAAGGAGGATTTGGTCCTGTGTACAAGGTATTTTGTCTATAATTTTGCGTATTGATGTTTGAAAATTATTTTACAACATTCAAAACATATAACATCCTTGGAAATGTAGGGATGTCTGTCAGATGGGACATTAATAGCAGTAAAGCTACTCTCTTCTAAATCAAGACAAGGGAATCGTGAGTTCTTAAATGAGATAGGAATGATTTCTGCTTTGCAACATCCTTATCTTGTTAAACTCTATGGATGTTGTGTGGAGGGAGATCAACTATTGTTGATATATGAATATATGGAAAATAATAGCCTTGCCCGAGCTTTATTTGGTAAATCTACTTATTATATCGTAAACTTTTGATTATTATCATTTATTTGATATGTTAACCTATGAATATGACTATATATGTTACTTTTGTCCGTTTTATATCATTTTCACAAATGAAGGTCCTGAAGAATTCCAAATAAAATTGGATTGGCCAACAAGATACAAGATTTGTGTTGGTATTGCTAGAGGTTTGGCATACCTTCATGAAGAATCAAGATTGAAGGTTGTTCATAGGGACATCAAGGCTACTAATATGTTGCTTGATAAAGATCTCAACCCAAAAATATCTGACTTTGGTTTGGCAAAGCTTGATGAAGAGGACAACACTCATATTAGTACCCGAATTGCTGGGACATAGTAAGTTGCTATCTCTTTTGTGTAAGTTACATAGAGAAATATCTTTTATGTATATGATAATATGATTGTACTCTTAAGAAACAAAAGTAAAAGGGATTTATTGATGATTCACTTAATCAAATTCATTTATTTTTTAAATTATGGACTGCAAATCTGGTTTGGATAAGTGGATTAAAAGAAAAATTTAGTCTCTAATACAATCCAACATTTAAAGTAATATCTTTTAAGTAGAGGGATGAGAGTAGTTGTTTTTGTTGTATTAAAGAAATACAGAGGATTATTATGTTGTGTAGCTAATAAAATTTTTAACTTTTATTATATAGTGGATATATGGCTCCAGAATATGCCATGCATGGTTATTTAACTGATAAAGCAGATGTCTATAGCTTTGGAATTGTTGTCTTGGAAATTGTAAACGGAAATAATAACATCATTCACCGACAAAATGAAGAATCGTTCTCAATTCTTGATTGGGTAAGTACTCTCAAAATCTGATCATGCCAACTTCTTATGAGAATAAGAACTAGCTGTTGGTAAAATTTAATTCACAGATAATGTTATTTGATTTCTATCGCTAGGCTTTAAGAGTAACATGTTGTACATTAATCACGTCTAGATATATAGAAAGAGAATTACTAAAATTATACTCTTTCTCTAACATAGACTTCGCTCTTAGGAGAAATTCATGCAAGGCTTGTTCCTCATTTAGCTACCCTATACCTATAGAAAATAGTGTTACTTGCTTTGCTCATACAGAAAATACCATGTTGTCTAATTATTTACTGATTCTGAAGTTCATTTACCCTTCCAACTTCTAGCTATCCAAATTTGACCTTTGTTTTAGAATATAAAATTCAAACTAGGGGATAATAGATTAATAATTTCTTATTGGATTACAATTAGTAGAAGAAATTAAAAAATGCTTCAATGGTTGGTTGTGTAGAAACTTTGCATTTATTTGGAAGGAATTGTCTTCATAATATTTTGTTTTGCAGGCACATCTATTGAAACAGAAAGGAGATCTAATGGAGCTAGTGGATAGAAGATTGGGTTCAGACTTCAATAAAGAACAGGTATTGGTGATGATAAAAGTGGCTCTATTATGCACTCAGGTGACTGCAACACTTAGGCCAACAATGTCATCAGTAGTAAGCATACTAGAAGGAAGAAGTGTTGTTGAAGAAGTGGTTACAGAGACAAGTGAGGTATTGGATGAGAAGAGGATGGAGGCAATGAGACAATACTACCGTGAGCTAAATATGGAAGTGGCATGGAGTGCTTCGTCTACATCTGCATCAGATCTTTATCCCACACACCTTGATTCATCTTATTTGGACAAGAGCAATTAGCCCTAGAGAGAAATTATTACAACATTTTCTTTTGATTATTGTAGTTGTTTTTTTTAACAGCTAAAAATAAATTAACTAATCAGATGGACCATTTTAAAGATGTTTCAACCCGTAAACAGTGAATTGAGAGCCATATAACCTCTCTTTAAGACAAAATAACTGTACTTACCCATGATTAGTAACCACCCCTTCCCCTGAACCGTTTCCTCCTCCATATTCTGCATTAATACATCTAAATATTGGAATGCATTGACATGACTTGGCTATATTATGTACTCAGTTATTGACTTCTTCTAATATGCAAACCTTGTACATATGGTGAGCTTCATATATAGAACTAGCAGCAATCGCCCCATCATCCTTCTTCCAAGCCACTATATGATTTGGTATCACAAGCAGGTAGCAGCTTCTCTGTTATGATACACTAGTGATTTTTCCCACGCCAGGTTTATCTATTTTATTCTTTCTAGTTGTGATGGCAACCCTATATCCTCAACTTGGTTCATTGATCTCTTTGACATGAAGCCCTTGCTCTTGGTCTCAAGCATAGGCAGCTTCATACTTGCCACTCTTATAGGGTAACAAGGTTTCTAGTCCCCACATTTCCTGCTGATTGTGAGGTGTTGAATTCACCTTGGCCACCGTATTTCTTAGTATTTCCTGTAAAACAGAACCTTCTTGGTATTGCTTAGTATATCCTGCAAAAGTACTGTAATGATCTGGTGAAGAAATTTGAAATGGATAAAAGCAAGAAAGCTACTAGACCTATGTCAACCCACTACTATTTTTATTTAGATGAAAAAGGTATAGCAGTGGATCAAGACCAAATATAGAGAATTCATTGGGTCTCGTACTTAACTACTATTATACTTCATGTTTAGTGTGTGCATGTATGTGCATGTATGCAAGATATCAATCTAATTCCAAGGAATCAAATCTCAATACGGAAACGTGAATCTTAAAATACCGAAAGGGAACAACCACTGTGATTGTGGCATCTAGGAGGTTTTTTTTAATCAGATTTTACAAGTTGTAAATTAGATAGAAAGAATACAAGTGGTAAATGTCATTTACATAGATCAAGCTCGGTATCATGACATAACAAAAAAGCAAGCCTTTGTAGTCCTCTCAATTGCTAAAGCAGCTAGAAGTTATGTTCAAAGGTCATTTACATAGATCAAGCTCGGTATCATGACATAACAAAAAAGCAAGCCTTTGTAGTCCTCTCAATTGCTAAAGCAGCTAGAAGTTATGTTCAAATCTTATGGTTGATACAAGAATTGAGAGATTATGCTTTTTAGGTAAATAAGATACCCTTAGTGTCACAACACCGATGCTATTAATCTAATTAAAAACTCTTTAAACTGTCTAATTAAAAACTCGAAACCCACTAAAAACATCATTTCATAAGGGATTATACTACCAATGGTGATTGTGAAATAAAATTCATTGAAACAGTAAACCAATTAGAAGAATCAATTAATCGATTGATTTGAAAAGACATAACCCCTCCCTAGAGTGAGAAACCATCTAAATTAGGAGACATTGCCCAAACCTTATATTCGTTCTAAGACCCAAACACTCTCTTTCAGTCAGAAAAAATGATTAAACTATCATTCAAGTCTTCAACCTTCTTTATGTTAGCCAAGAGTGTCTTGAGAAAAGAATACTCAATGTTGAGCCTGGAGTAGCTAGTGTCAAGAATACTCAGTGTTAAGTTAGGACTGCCTAATATCAAGAATACTCAGTGTTAAACCAAAAGTGGATGTTGTAAAAAATACTCAATGTTGAGCTAAGAGTGGTGGTGTCAAGAATACTTAGTGTTGATCCAAAAGTATTGGCGTCAAGAATACTCAGTATTAAGTCAAGAATACTCAGTGTCAGCTAGGCGTAGCTTGAGGAAAGAATTTCTAAAGGATTAGCCAGGAGTGGCTACGAGTCCAAGAATAATCTATCTGTACTTCATAATATTAGTCTTCTTAGTTAAATTTGAATGAGTTAGTTAAGAACTAAATGTAGTTTGTTATGACAGATGAACCAATATAAATTGTGTGTAGTTTTTTTATTCCTTATCTCTTTTTATATTGTATATTATTATCATATGTACTAACTCAAGAAGAAGAGTTAATACATGAGAACTTATTAAAATGTTTTATTGAACATTTTGAACTAATTAGTTAATCTACTCATGTATCGGTTATTCAGAATCTAAGACTATGATCTAATCACTTGTTAAAGTAAACATAAATGTATATTGGTCAAGTGATTTAGTTGATAATTCACGTCTGACATGACCTCATTGAGCTAGAAAAGTTTAGCATAAATTATAAGTCTTTGACTATGATCATCTGAATAAAGTTGTTATGGGTTTTCTTAACAAATGTTTAACTTCATCAGACGAAACCCATTGTAATGTATTTGCAAAAAGGTTTCACTTCAAGTTTGGGTTTGTTAAAGACGCCTTCATAAGTCAAGTATCAATCCAATGTTGTCTATGAAACAAAAGAATTAGAGTCAAATCCTTAGTCTGAACGAATGAGAAAATATCTAAGCAAATGATTATGAGAATCTGATAAGTATGTCTAACATGATATATCTTGCTGAGTTATAATCCGATCCTTAATCTAAATGAATGAGAAAATATCTAAGTGAATGATTATGAGAATCTGATAAAGTGTATCTGACATGATATATCTCTAATAATATTTCTTCATAAAAAAAATTTAATTATACAATATACTTCTCTAATAATATTTTACATTACATTGCAGGTGGAAATAGATTGATCAGGGGATTGTTGTGTGCGGTCGGTAGCAAGAAGAAAGTCACCACTACAGGTCCATCAAGTACTAAGGCAATGTCCAAAATTTGGACAAAGGTTAAGGTAGAATGTGCAATTCCTCTAAAAGGAATAGAATATTCTACTATATTGAGGCTCTAACCGTTACTAGAAAAATAGGTCGAGATATCAATAATGAATCAATTGGGAAACTTAGGAGCATCCATTTAGCTTTGATCTAAATTTTGGTTTGATTTGAGTTCAACAAATATATGAGAAAAGTGAGACAAATTATTAAATTAGTTTTCACATCAAAGCATTTTATAAATCAAATTTTCAGATCTTATAAATATTTGGAGACAATAGTGCAGTGACTAGACAGGATAAATGAACACTTCATATTCCTTCAAAACATTCAAAATAATTTTATCTTGATGAAAATCCACTCATTTAAATCCCCAAGGATTAAACTGCCATTTAACAATTTAACAAGTGATTATAAGGTATATAAGGAAAGATCAAAACATCATAATTGAATCAATCATAATCGTTAATATAGTAAAAATTAATACAAAAGAATTTTGAACAGTAAAATAGTAAAATTGCAATGAACGTTGTACAGTAAACCAGTGAAAATTTTAGTACTAGTACTTTAATAAAATTTCAAATACATGAGGTTAGGGAGATCTCATTGGAAAATAGAATTTTCAAATAATTAAAAATTATGTTTTCTTTTCTTTACCTGATTGTTGGAGGAGTCGAGGATCAGTTCTTTGGTTTTCTTTTCCTTGCTTTTATTTTTATTTTTTTAGCGTTTTGTGCATTGGCAGAATTTTCTACCAAATTTGTTAATCATTATTTCCAGTTCATTTTGAAGTTTTTATTTTGATTCTAAGATGATTTGACTTTTAGTTTAGCTCACCTAATAATAATGTCAAAGATAAGAGGTAAAATAGTTGTTGATTAATGTCTTTTTAATCAATTTCATTTTGGCTCTTATATATAACATTTAATGTTGGTAGATTTTTATTTCACAGTGCTTATCTATTCCTTCAAGCTAAATTTCTACTGTTAATACTATTATCCATAATTACAAATTATACACTTGTTTCTCATAACTATTGGAATTTGAGAACTCATAAATTGGTTCAAGAATCTTATTTTAGCTCTTTCCAAGGATTTTTTGATTTGATTTTTTCATATCTTTGATTTGACTTGAAATTAATAAATTATATGTTAAATAAATTAAAGTTAGATGGAAACTAGCTTACGACCCTTTTATCTGGGTAAATATTTGATGTATTTAACAAGATTATAAGATTTGATTTCTCAAAATCTGACTTTCTAAGATCATCTCCCAAAGTCTGACTTTCCAGAGACATCTTCAAACATATGACTTCCTAAGACTACTTCTTAAAATCTGAATTCCTAAGGCATTTCCAAAAATATAACTTCCTAAGGCTCTTTTCCAAAATCCGACTTTTTGAGGATGTCTCCCAAAATTCGACTTCCTGAATACATCTCCCAAAATTTGACTTCTTAAGAGCATCTCCCAAAATTTGACTTTTTGAAGGCATCTCTCAAAAATTTGACTTCCTGAGGGCATCTCCCAAAATCTGACTTCCTGAAAGTGTCTCCCAAATCTGACTTCCTGAACCCATCTCCCAAATTCGACTTCATGGGGCCATCTCCCAAAATCCGACTTCCTGAAGGCATCTCTCAAAATCCGATCATCCAAAATCCAATTTCCTAAACTCGTCTTCCCAAAATCCGATTTTCTCATAATATCTCCCAAAATCCGACTTCCTAACATCATCCCCCAAAATATGATTTTCCAAAATCCAATTTCCTAAGGTCATCTCCCAAAAGGGCATAATATATATACCTCTATAACTATATTTTACTTTAAAACGGAAATTATGGCAAAAATAATTACATTTATAAATTTTAGAATGTTACAAAAGGAAGTTTTGTTGTTTTTGTTGTAGATCCCTCAAGGGATCATACTCATATTGACTAACAATACCAATGTAAGTTATATGTTGAAGATAATCCCACGTGTCTATCACACTTGTATGACAAATTGAAAAAGGGTTAACCATCCATGGTGTCCCTCTACAATCTGACTGGACACGAGTGTTGGTTGATGAAGCTCGAGATGTTGTTGCTCAGGTGCCTTTGCCCAACACACAGGTCCAATTAGTGGAAGAGGGTATAGGCATATTTTTGACTTGGCCTAAAATCTGATCAGGTTAGTCTCAACACGGTAACAAGTATTAAATTATCTTATTTTCTATTTACTTGTAATTATTATAATGGCCTTCAATGTTGAACTAAAATTTTTCCTTTGTTTAAGACCATGTCTGTTGTAGTAAGCATGTTATGGAAGCACCTGCTATTCATGATGATGACATGGTAGAAGTCAAGGATGATCTAATATCTCAGCTTCTAACCATATTACCAGGGTGAGGAGGAAAACATTTCAGCTACATTAGGACAATAGAGCATTTGACATCGATAGTACTTTGTTCCTTTGTACATCTCCTTACCATACATAGTGGAGGTTGTTGAAGGAACCTTCATGCTAAACATTTCATTGATACAACTATGAGCCATGTAAGTGATTTAATGTTGTCTATGTTTTCCATATTATAATAATTACATTTAACTTTATAGTTCATTTTGTCAATTACATGAAAAATTTGAGTGTGGACCAAGACAAATCATACATATATGGAATCTTTAGCCTTAATCCATCTAGAAATCTGGGAACACAAAGTTCTATATCGAACAATAAATATAAACATGGAAGAGTGACTCCTAGAGACATATTTAGTTAACTCCATGCATTGAAGGGTTAGTATTATAACTTATATTTTTTTTTAAATTATAGTAATTTTATAACTAATTGTTCGTCATTCACGATAGGGCCCACTGGTGTTGATTACAATTATTTCTAAGAATAACATAGTAGTGTGGTCTTGTTTGCTCCAATAATCCCAACCAAGAAAAGATAAGCCTATTACAAAGATAAAATCTTACATTTTTCATTATATTGCAAGTATTTTAAATAACATATGTCTTTACTTTCACTAGTTATGGCTAGCATAAACCTTTTAAGTGGAAAGAGCATAATAAGATCATCACAATTCATCTTTCTTAAGATTAGACATCTTTTAATAGATATAAAATTAATTTATGTCTAAGATATATGAAATTAATTTTTATCAATTCTTTCTTATTTGTAGTGTAATAAGCAAAGAGACTCCTTTAAACATGACTACTACATGATGTATTGGATCAGAGTCATTATTTAAGTAGGTATCATTGTCTCAAAATTTTATTATTATTATCTAACATATTCAATCATAGGACAATTTTTATTTTATCTTTATGATTACAATATAATCAAGTAGATGAAAATGTTTCAGGTCTTTAATAATAAATCTCTGATATTCTAAGCATTCAAAAATTAAAAGAATAATGTTCTACGTTCCTTTTTTAACATAAATAGTACAGTTTTATTTTTTTGTTAAAAAAGTTTTAGATTAAATTAAATGATTTTGTATAAAACTTTTAGTTTAAATGTTAAATGATTTTGTATAAAACTTTTAGTTTAAATGTGTAGCTCATATTATATTATATTATATATTATGTTTATTAGAAATTTTGTTATAATTCAGATTTTGATTTAAAGTCAAAAGCAATATAATTTACAAAATTTTCGAAATTTACTTCGAATCATGCAATAATCAATGTAAATTTATAACAATTTTAATGAAGTCTGACATAAATTTTAAATCTTTTAAAATTATTTTTTTAATACAATTTTATTTTTTATGATAAAAATTTGACTTAATATAAATTTCCATCACCCACCTTCACATTATTCCGTTAACAAACATAAAATATCTTAAATAATAAACATAAAAAGTTCCTTTTTCTCTAATTATAAAATTGTTCGAGAAGAAACGTATTATATTTAACTCCATTTTAAATGAAACTGATTAGCAACTGTTCACAAATTTCTCACGAGTTTCAAGATGAAACTCTATATAAGATAAAAAAAAATTATAATACATATTTTAGTTTTTTTAATTCAGTATAAAGACATCACCTTTGGACATAGAATCTTCTTAACTAATTTTAGTACATTAGTTATTTTATACTATTTATTAATTTTATATATGAAACATTAATGAATTCTAATAATCAACTTTTTAATCTATATCACTCAATCAAGTTTTATATAGTATGATATATAATATAATGATTGAATTCATTTTCATATAACATAACTACTTAAGTTATTCTTATATGATATGATTATTAAATTTATTTTACATAAGTAATCAGTAATTACATTAATCTCTGAATCAAGATTTAAATTAGTTTTTAATAATAATTCCAAGATTTAGACAACTTATTAAAATTATATTTTAAATTAATTTATAATTAAATTAGTAACCAATTTAATTTGATTTTTAAAAGAATGTGATATTTACTATTGATTTAATTTTTTATTATAAAAAGTTATAATAAAAGAAAGAAAGAGAGTTGGGAACAGGCAAATCTTGGGGCACATCGTTTCCTCTGTCACGTGGAGAGGGGTCTCACTCCACCAATCACAGAGTTCCAATAATTAATTAATAAGGAAGGCACACTCATTAATGTGAAATTCAAATTTAGAATAATTTACTCAAGTTCACATGATGTAAAAGATAAAGGTGGATCAAACACATAGACCCACGGAAGTCTATAATTTTATTGAGCAAACCAATGTTTATACCTTAAGAAGTTAGGGTACATGGATGTTGTTATTAATTAACTCAATATTATTCAGAACCAAAAGGTTAAGTTAATACTATAATTATAAATAATAATGAAACTATTCCAGAGGAATATAAGAAGGAATTCCAATGATATTTGTTTATATATTTAAAAAATAGTTGTGTTCTTAAAATTGATTCTTTTTCTACATATATTGGAATGATTCCCTGAATACATTTCAAAGCGTTTGAAGTAATTCAACTGCAAAACTCTAAATAAATAAATATAGGTTTGAGTATATTCTTTTCTTAAATTTGAGGTATATCTGATTTTATTTAAATTAAAAATATTATCTTGGTTCTTTAAATTTAATGTTTAGAAACAACTTTCTTTTTTAGAAATTTTGAGATACTAAAATAAATTGTTTAATTTAGGAGATCAATTATAATTTTTTATAAAATTTAGGAGGTTAAAAACGTATTTACAATACCTTATCATGATTAAGTGGGATAAATCGGTTAACAATTTCAATTTTAAAGACCTGGTGAACTAAATCAGTTTTAAATTATTATTGAACACTTTAGGTTTGAGCAATTGAAAATGTTGAAGAAAAGATACCCATTGCTAAAGATTGGTAGGAGCATCTAAGAGTGAGAATTCAGTCAAGATGAGAAAGGTGTTCCAAAGAAAAATAAATGATTAGATGTACATTTCTTGGGTTCATGAAAGGTATAGATTGGAAGTTTGGGAAGTGATGCATTAATTTAATATATATATATATATATATATATATATATTATATATATATATATATATATATATATATATATATATATATATATATATATATATATTTTCGGCATGCATTAATTTAATATGATCTCTAGAAATCAATTTTCGTAGGTATCTAGTCATGGTCCATACTCTAGATAGGGTATATCTCTCTGCGTCTATATTTATTTTCCTTTTAAATTATTAAAATATATTTAATAGCAATAAACTAGATGATAATTCATTTGACTAATTTACAGCTTAACTTAATTAATAAAAGAAGTTTAATAAATACTTCAATATGGTTTACTTCAGAAAAATTTTGACTTATAAATTGTACATTATTTTAACTAGTTTCTAGTTTATAATTTGTAGTTTATTTATTTTTTATCATTATCTTTTATGTTTAACTTTTTTGTTATTCTTAATTTCCTTTTATTTATTATTATTTATTTTAGTTTTATAGAAATAATTAATCATTAACATATTTTTCATATTTATTGGATTATTTTTTAATTTTAAATACAGTTTAAATTAAAAACTATTTAATATTAGAAAATGAAATGACGTACTATGTAAAAATCACAAACAGTGAAAATAGTAGCTTTTATTACCTGATTAAAACAGTAAAAATAGTGAAAAAAATTCAATGTATTAATAGTTTAAATTAAGAAATAAAAGAAAAATAAATTTAAAAAAGTTAAATTTGATTAATACTCATTATATTATTTTATTTAAATAAAATTACTTGTTCAAATAAAAAATTTATATAAATTTCAATAATAAATATAAGTATTAAAACTTTAATAAAAATTTAATTATTTAAAAAATTAAAATTATATAATTACATAATAATAATTTTTTTGTTGTCTAAAAAGCCATAAATTTTGTTTATATAACAAAATTTATGTAGTTATATTAATTTATATTCATTAACAACTAGTTTATCAAGTATTTTATATAAGACAAGAGTCTATCAGTTAGTTTTGTCCAAGAGGTCTTAGTTTATTTAATATTTTATTTTAAGATTTATGTAAAAAATATGTACTTTTAATATTTATAATATTTTCTTTGCTTTAATTTTTACATTTAAAATTTTTTTTAATAAATATTTAGTATGAATATAATATACATTATCTAATAAAATTGAAGACAAGACAAGTTCCTAAATTTTAGGAAAAAGTATAGCCAAATTCAATTTCCACACTGCAAGAAAATTTATGTCAATTTTCAAATAATAATATCAATTAAACATAACATTATTAGAATCGATTAAATGAAATTTAATGTGACTTAAAAGGCTGTAATTAGAAGAGTAAAAATATTTTTAAATATGTAGAACTATATATTGGTTCTAAGTACAAAAGTAGAATTAGCTTAGTTAACTCTAAGTCATCATTAATATTTAAATAAATAAAAATATTGGGTGCCGGACATTAATAGGGTTCATTTAGTATTAGATATTAGTAGTGTTGGTCTAACTAATTCTAAACTTATTTCTAAATTAATATTAATTATTTTTAACTTTTTTTAATAAGTAAATATATCTGTATTAGTGTCAATTTAGTAAACATTAATTAAAAATAAATAATCAGTTAGTTTTGATATTACTTTTTAATATTTATATTAATTAAGTTAGCGTTGCTTAAATTGACATTAATATAATATATATTTAATATTTAAAATAGTGTTAGTTAAGTCATTGTTAATTTATATGCTATGAATATGTGTTTTTCATGACAATGATTAATAATCGTAGACTATTATAATCTAAAGATCTTGTTTTAAGGATGACAAATCCTCTCACTCACAGTTTTCTCTGACACTTTTTTATATAAATCTTCTCATACACTTATTTCATTCATTTACACTTATTTCTTTCATTCACATTCATATCCTTTATCCAGACTTGTCACCTTCGTTCATACGTATCTCCTTTATCCACACTCATCTATTTCACATCATTCTCTTTTATTCACACTTAACTCTTTCATCCGCATTCATCTCCTTCGTTCACCTTCATTTCCTTCATCTACACTCATCTCCTTCATCTACTCTAATTTTTTTATCTTTTATTTTATTCTTTTTGTTCAAAATTGAGATGTTGGACAAGTAACTTTTTCTCTTTTTTGTAAATTATTGTCATGATCATCAACCAGACAATTGTAAATTAAAATAATATTAAAATATATTTCATTTAACGTTGACTTAGTGAAGATTGTATTAAGTAAATTTTAGAAAACAACATTAGAGTCGGCTTAGCAATGAAACATATTTTTGTCCTTTGACCATCTAACCTTTGTCCAATGTTTTGGTCATAACACTTTTTTTTAGATATTATTTAAGTTGATTCCAAATGCATTAGATTCTACATTTCTAGAACTTTAAAATTCACATATAATTTGTTGTATTTAGATTTTTATGCTATTTTCTATTATTTTTTTTTTAAATTGAGACAGATTTCTTAAAATTTTATAAAGCAGCATATACGGATTAGATTTTTTTTTATTAGATTAAACTTTTATAATTGAGCTTATGAACCTAATTAGATCCCATATTTAGGTTCATGTTTATTTTAGATTTCAAAATATATACACCTTAAATGTACTCTAAACAGACACATAAAATTAATTTACTAAATTTCAGAGTTTTAGAAATTGTCTCTTTTGTACCGATCGATTAACATTTTGGATTTGTTCTTCTCTTTCCTAATTTTAATTTTACACTTTGTGATTACGATTTGTGTTTTTTATTAGAATCAAATACTTTGATTTAATTTATTTAATTAGTTTAGTTGATTAATTGAATTGGTTAATTATTCAAACTTGGAACTAAATATTTATGAAACTATTATAAAAAAATTGTTTGGTTCATGAATATGTTGAATCAATCTATTTATCTTCTTGATTTTATATTTCACCTCTATTACATTTTGAATTTGCGTTTTATAATTTTAAATCCTAAACTCTCCAATTAATTTATACAGAATAGTACTACTACTAAAAATCAAATACAATATTACGTGTCCTCTTAAAATCCACCTTATAGTTATGTTTTATATTACAAAATTTAGAAAAAAAAATATATATTACAAAATTATAGTTGATTAATACTTGATCTATATTAAATTACTTTAATTAAACAAAACACTAATATAAAAATTAATTATAAATTAACATAAATTAAGCTGAGACTACATATAATCAATCTGAAAAAATTTATGCAAAGAATTAATATCTATAGTTTAGGTCATGTTTAATATAAGATTAACTTTTCACTTATAACCGACATTAATTTTACTGTAGTGCCTTGTGTCTCTAATATTGTTTTTAAAGTAAAACTAGCATTCATTATAATAATTTATGCTGATTCTTTTGTGCAAAAGTCTTCATCCTATGTAGGATCGAAACAAGACCCTAATTATAAGACGAGAATGACATAAAGAAGACACATAAGAAAAACGTCTAACGTTGAATGGCAAAGCATTGGAATGAGACATTGCACCGATAAATCTGCTGAATTGGATATGGGCACATGTGCTCACATTGAATTGAGGATGCCATGCATGCATTAATAATAAGCTTGCGTCAATTTCAAGTTGGGCACTGTATTTTTATTCCTTTTAAACCAATGGGGTGTCTCTGATACTATCAACAAAACACATGCTTTGTGGACTTATTTTTTCTTTAATAATAAAAAAGAAGAAGAAGATAGAATAAAACCATGAGTAACACATTTTAGATAAAAACTAACGAGCTTTTATTTTGACTTTAATAAAAGAAATATTTGTTTTCAGTCTTATAAAATTTGAAATTATGTTTTTAGTCTTTATATATGTTAATTTCTATAATTATATCCTTATTTCTCCAAAAAATAAATTGACAATGATTTTAGTCTTTAATACCCATTTTAACTTTCAACGCTTAACAAGTTTATTAACATCATATAATACTGAAGTAAAGTGGTAATTTTCAATAGAAGGAAAAAAAAAAAAATAGAAAGATTACTATCAAAACTCATATATTTTATAGCTATTTAAAACATCTCTCGTTAATATGAAATTTTTACTATAGTAAATATTTTCTGTCGGAAATGCTTTCACTAAAAAATAACGAGTCAATTAATAAAATTCTATCAGCTCGATCACATTCATATTTTGAATGATCTGTGATCTTTACGCTCAGTTGATTCTATATCAAAGCAACACACCAGTTTTACTCTCTTTGAAAAGATAATATTAAATTTAAAATAATTAAGAAACGATTTTTAAAAAAATAAGTAAATAATTTTAATATTTTAACTTTAAGTTCACCTATAATGACTTAATTTATAAACAGTAAAATATGTATATGTTTAAAACAATATATTTTTAAAATATAATTTTTATTTTATAAAATAAATTGATCAATTTAAACTCATTTAAATTAGCGACTAAATTGGTCAAACAAAAAAATCAAATTAATCTTACAATTTATTTAATCTGACATTCAGATTAAAGACTTAACCTTCATATCTAATTTCAACACTATATAATATTATGGGTAAAATGTGTTTTCTTATAAGTATTGAAACATTTCTTTTTTATTTTTTAGTATAACGAGAAAAAAAATAGAGAATACTCTTAATATAATAAATTTAATTTTTTTAGCTTTTTAATATATATTTTTTGTAAATTATAAAAATTATTAAGTATTATTTTGTTGGAGGATGTAAACATGTGATCAAGGACTGAAGGACATGGCAAAATGAAGGCTATTAATGTTGATGTGAAGAACTTTTTGTGGAGACTAAAGACAGGGTTAAAAAGGAATCTACTCGTGGTTAGAGAGAAATACATAATTTTGTTTATTTTTTAGTGTCTTTGGTGGACTGTCATTTTTATGTGTTCTATTTTGGATGCAAAGGTTGGAGTTGGAGTGCAATTACTTTCATGCTTTCATGCAGGAGGATACAGTGGTTCAATTACTTTGTGGAGTTTGTGTTATTTTGTTCTTTGAATTAAGATTATTTAATTAAGGTCAGCTATTTGTGTGACTTAGTTAGGGTTTGTGATCATTTGAGGTTTTTAATAATTGTCAATAATTAAATATTAGTTTGATGGTTTAAATTTCTATCTTTGTTGTAGGATGTCTTTCAATATTATAGTTCATCATAGGTAGAGAACATATTTGATATACAAGAAGGAAGATATTGATAAAATGAACAATTATAATAAGGATTAATGGTTTGTTTTGGAAGTGATAACTATTGTGAAGGAAAATGGGTACCAATACGGTTTAGGCTTTGATGGAAAGGAAACAAAGCCAATCCACAAGATGAGTTTAAAGAAGTCAATACTTATTTACATGCTTTAGATTTTGTTGATTATGCCATTTGTAACAAGATTGAGGTCCATACTTTTTGAAAATCTATCAATAAATGTTCCTAATTATGTAAATAAGGAAGAATTACTCAGAAATGGGAATGTAAGAACAAGTATTGTTGTGGGAATTCAAGAAGGTGGTGATATAGGTACATAAATGATAATGGTGGAGAAAAAAGTTATGTGCATGCAGAGGTTGATTATGGTGTTGAAACATGTGAGGAAGGTGATCTAGGACCAGATGATGCGCCCTTAGAGAAGGTGATGTTAGTAGAGTTGGAAAAAAAGTTAATTTTCCACATTTTTTGTGTATAGAGAAACATAAGTGCAGTATAAATTTTTCAAACAATAATGTAAAATCCAAGTCGGTGGCAAGACATATAATAAAGATGGTTAAATAAAATAGGAAAATTATTGCAAAAAACAAAATTGCAGCCTATATTATACAAAATTTCTCAACTGTAATTGCATTTGGACTTGCTTACAAAGGCAAAGAATTGGCACTTGAAATTATTGAGTGATGCAAACAAACATTATTCTTTACTATAGGTCATGTTGGAAACAATTGTAAATTAGTTGTTGATAGACATATTGAATTTGTCCTTTTGTATTTGTAAGATTTCATATATGCTTAGATAGGTGCAAACATGTAGACCTTTTATATATGGTTATCATTTAAAGACAAATATTCTTGGCCATGGTTTAAGTTCTCATTGTTTGAAAATATTATGTCCCGTAAAGAATAAATGAGTTATTATGTCAAACTATCAGAAAGGTTAGGATTTATCTTTATCTTAATGAATTACTCTCTTATTTCCTTATTTTATGTTATGTCCTTTGTTGCTGGTATAAGATATTGTCTTTGTCACTTATATAAAAGAAAGAAAAAAAGAAGATTTGGTAGGGGAAGCTTGATTTAGATATTTAATAATGATAGTAACAAAAGCAACTTATGCATTTGTATGGGAGGAAAACCAATGAGACAAATCAATCAAATTAACCCTGTTGCACATTATTGGTTGTATAACCAATGTAGGAGTTATTGGTGCAAATATCCATTCAATTCAAATGTCAAGTATGATGTCTTGATCAACAGCCTAACAAAGTCATCTAATAACACATTATTGGCAATAAGAGGCAAACTAATTATTAGTATGGCGGAATGTAAAAAACAAGTTTAGGCCGAGTTCAAGAATGATGGTGAATTGAATTTTCACAAATTTTCACAAAAGATGGAAAATATTAAAGATTGAATAAAAGTTCTTTATTAAAACTACTGAAAAATGATATTAAGAAGTGCACGACAAAAGATCAATAAATTCCATATCAGAATCAATCAATTGAAATAACTTACAAAACTGAAAACAACAATAAGCAGTTGATTGGAATCACAGAAGCAATCAACTGAACACAATGCACACTACCAAATAGTTCAACAATTAATCAAATCACACCCAAAAATAATAAACAGTAAAAACACCAGATTCAAAAGCGGAAGCAATTAGTTGAGTAAAAACATAGTTTAGAACTGTCTAGAAAATAACAGACAAATAGTATTGACAGTAAACTGAAGATTACTTACACAGTATGACAATCCAGATTAATAAACAGAACTAAAACAATAATTGATTCAAGAAAACAGATTTCCAAAAATTCAATCAATTAAACAGTGATAACAGATAACAAAAAGTACTCAAGTAATTGATAACAGATTCAATCAATTATATAAATGAAATAACAGTTCCATAGAACATAGAAGAACACCAGCACAATGATCAGTCAATTACGCGCGAAGAATTATTAATTGCATGAGCGATAGAAAATATGATAAAACGTTCAAGAAGAGAGAAAGAGAGATCAAGAACACCAAGATTTATACTTGTTCACCCTTCCACAAGGGCTACGTCCAGTCCTTTGCTAACTAGCAAAGAGTTCCACTAATAAAGATCACAAAGATCAATTTACACAATACAAAACACTTGTAACCCGCAAGATACCACTGCTCCCAGCAGCAAACAACCTACTATACCTCATAGCAAGTCAAACACAATGCAAAAACCACTACACAAACCCAATTACAATATCCTATGTAATCTGGGTACCAAAACAACAAACATAAATTACATAAACCTATGCAATTTGTAACTTCTAACTCAGTATAAAAATTATCAAGAGAAAACAAAACAGAAGTACTTCTATACTCAACAAATAAAAAATTGACTAAAACCAGTATAAAAGGCTTAGCTTTGGTGCAGAACCACTGTTGCATGAAACCCACTCAATGCAAGGCTCCAAGAATAAAGTTGTTGAGGTTTTTCTTAATGAAAATCAAATGTTATTAATTTTCTAGGTGAAAGCACGTTTTTCTCTCTTTGAAAGACACAAGTGTTCGCTCAGAATTCTTTGAAATGAATTTCGTAAAAGACTTATGTTACAATTCGCGCTTGCCTTTTATATAGACAAACTGGTTTTTAAATCTGTAAAAAATTCAATCGATTGTATCAATCATTCAATTGATTTATTTTTCTGTGACTTAGAAAATCCAGTATGTTGATTTCTAAAAAATAGTTTACTCATTTACTCTTTAAAAAATATTTATTTCAAAATCTGTTAAACCTGATTTGTTAAAAAATAAATTTTGGAGCTTACTTTGAATGATATCTCATGCAACTCATGATTTTATACCAAAACCACACTCTCACACACACTCAACCTAAGTCCTAGACCAAAACTCTATCAAGCTCCATGGTGGCTTCAAGAAATCTACTTTGCAAGCTTTGATCCATGTAGACTTCATTATATTGTTGGCTTCATCAAATCACTTAGCAAGCCTTGGTGCTAACATAATGGATCAAAACCTATTTAATGATGAGGTTTTATTCATTGATGGAAAAAGAGAGAAAAGGTAATATCGTGCCCAACCCAATGAAAAGATTGAATAAGGAAGTTGAGAAAAGAATAAATTGGCTTATTAATTGGTCTAATAGCCCATTGTCTGAGGTCACAAGCACCTTGTTCGTTGAAAAGCTTGTTATTAATCTTGAATTGCACACTTGTAGTTGTAGCTTATGGGATTTAAGTGGAGTACCTTAAAACATACTATTTCTACTATCAATTATATTAGAGGAAAATCCATAATACTATGTGCATATATAATACTTTAGAGATCTCCATTATCTATGTTATGAATTTGCAATCACTCGTATTAATGGTCCAATATTGTGAACAAGTAATGAATATTTGTTGACACCAATTTTTATAAATGAGGTGTTGGAAGGCCAAACAAAAGTTGACAAGAAGAGAATCTAGTGAAATTATGATTTCTAGGAATAACGAGGAAGGATTATCCATGGCATGACCATCAATGACATGTAGTAGGTGTAGGCAAAGTATACATAACACCAGAACTAGTAAAGTTGTGGTTCCTGGTGACAACTATAGTGAAGTAGATTTTGACGGTTGAGAACCAACCACTCAACATAGTTAGACTATTGAAGCCAATCTTGCTCCCTTAGTTTCAGTGACCCAACCATCATATGAATGTCCACTCAACCGAATCAAACTACTGAACACTTTCTTATTAAATCAATTCTAGTATCTAACTTAGTAGTTTTTTTTTTCAAACAACTCAATTATCATCTATAGGAGGTTCCATTACACTAGCCCAACTTGGTACTGAAAGGAAGAAGGGCAAAAGTCAGCAATAAAATTCCTAAAAATCTGAGGAAGGTAATTATAATTTTCTACTAAATGCTTATTTCCTTTGAAATGATAAATTTTGTTGAGTAAGGCCAAAATAATTTTTGTACACTATAAGAGGCAAATTTGGCACAAAAAATAATTAATTTGGTTAAAAACTTGGTAATTCTCTAAGCAAAACTTATCTCAACAGTTTAATTCTTATCACACTGAATTTGGTTCAAAACTTGAAAGTTTATAGAACCAAAGGAAAATGTGTCAACAACATTGATGAAGTCATTAATCCATACAAATCTTTTGACGAAGCATACAAAGTTATTTCAAGTTCAAAAATTATGAAGAAGTAGATTGTAGAACACTAACTTTATTTCGGAGATGCAATTATCGTGAAATACGCTATGACTATGTATTTGTTATCCAATACTTTTTGGAGATGTAATTAAAGGGTATTTCCAGGAGTTTTTTTTTTATTTCTTGTTCGAATTGTATAAATGCTCCTGTAAACAAGATTTTTAATAAAAAATCACTAGTCCAAAAATGGGATTCTACATCGATTATGAGATACTTTTTACGTTCATATTTTAATCGATGTAGTATATCTCAATATTAAATCGATTATAAAAATAATTGACGTAAAAGAGCTTTTTCAAGAGCTAAACAAATTTCAAAAAGTGGGACCTATTACATCAGTTGTGGCTTGCAATCAATGTTGTGATTTGCAATCGATGTAATATCTCATTCCAGTGTTCTTGAAGATTTGCATTGTGGGAAACATATTACATTGGTTCTTAGTGGAACTAATGTAATATCTCATTCCAATGTACCTGGATTTGCGTTATGGGGGATATATTACATCGGTTCTCAATGAAACCGATGTAATATAGGACATACTGCATTGGCTAATGTCTTAACTGATGTATTATCCCCTCGCTAGAAATTTTGATGCTTTATGTGGCACATATTACATTGGTTAATGCCTTTACTAATGTAGTATCTCGCTATAAATTTTGGTGCTTTTTATGGCACATATTACATCGGTTATATGCTTTAATCGATATAATATGTGACTTTTTACATCAGTTATGTGATATGTGACACTTTATTTTTTATGTTTTGTTAGTTTTAGTATTTTCCCAAACTATAATAATTTTCTTAACCAAAATATACGAGGAAAATAATACAAATGTAAACATAGGAATAATAAAAACTTGTGCAAATGAAAACTAGGAAAATTAAATCAATATAACATATATCAAAACCAATTACAAATCAATGTCTATGTACATGTAACAATACACATTTATAATATAAGTTTTGATTTCTAATGTTAAGAAAATATCTTATCCATTCTTGACGAATTTGGTTTATTGTGTGTGTGTTCAATGACTCAGTATCTAAAAAAAGTTGAAATACAAAATAAATATTAATTTTTATAATCACATATGAAACCTCTAATTTGATTTTTTTGAATACTTAAAATCTTTTAATTGCTCTCAAGAGTCAACAATATTAAACAAGCTATAGTATACATCTAATGCATCATATAATAGCTCTATTCATAATTACCTTGATGCTTATTACACTATAATATATAAAGTTAATTCTCAACTACTAAAAAATAAAAAATTAATAGTTTCAATGAAGAACTAAATTTCTTAGAAAAAATTCAACAATATTATGTGATACAGTTTAATATATTGCATACGTTAGTTGCACTAAAAATAAAAATCCTTAGTAATTTACAATATATTTTATAAATGACAATAACATATTATTTCTTAATTAAATCATACCTAATACAGTCTTCATATCTACACTTGACTTTCGATGCAATGAACAAAACCACACAAAAATATTGTCAATGAGACAAACAAACATCCATTGTCAATGAGACTTAAAATAGCAAATTGATTAGTCGTGTTCTTTGAATTATGTAACATCTAAATGTAGCCAATTTTACTTACCCATTAATAACAGGAACCATATAAATATTCCTGCAAAATTCCTAAATCTATCATTGAATGTAAGTATGACATTTCACTTTTTTATTCCCATACATTTGTATAGATTGCGACTCAAGGAATCCATAAATATCAGGACTTTTCATGTTGAAAAATAATTTATTTATATACCTACATTATTAATATAAATATCAGGGACAATGCTTCATGAAACATCATTTCATTAGATAACATGTAAAGATTCAAAGAATACTTACACCATCCATAATTGAATAATTGCAATGTTGAGTAGTTGATTTCCTTCAATGCTTTCAAGGACATCCTGCATGATTACATATAATGGTATATTACCATTGTCCACACTAAAGACTATGACATCCTAATGAATAACGTTGAACGTCTTCAATAATTTATGTGATAGTCAAACCAACTTCTGAATTGGATTTACATTTGGTTTAGGTTGTGGTTGTGCCTCAAGACTTAAATCACCATCAATTGAGGACTTTTCTTTCGTCTTAGATCCTGTAAAGCATGATACTAAACATTATGCATCAATCTAAATAACATTAAGAAAAATTAATTAAATATACCTAATTAATTTTTAAAATTGACCTAATGAGATGTGTAGACCATGTAATAAATGTTCCAAGTGTCTCTCTCACTAGTTTAACCTCTAATGTGGGCACTAGAATTACAAGACTTCCATCTCTAACTTTTTCAACGACCACTCTAGTTAAATCATCATGCACGGTGTGTATCGTTGAAGCTCCTGGATACACTCTCCCAATGACCACTAGAGGAAGAGGAACTTCTCCAACAAATAACTTACACCTATAGGAAATGTACAAAAAAAAAACATTTAAATGGCAATATGATTGGAAAATACTATAATACTTTTGCAGGAGGCCTTTTTTTCATGTCATCTTCATCAGAGTCATCATCCTTCACTTTGTATTGTGATGTCACGCATCTTGGACACTTGTGCAATGCTTCAAACTCTTTTATATAAATATATCATCATTAAGACATGCATGTATTTTGTGATACTCTATATTCATTGGACATAATATCTTCTTCACCTCATAGTGACAAGTTGACAATGTATTACCTTATGAAAGTTTTTCATGCAACAACTCGAGCAATTTAGTGAACTTTTTTTCAATCCACCCATTTCTTGCCTTGATATTAAATAATATTAATACTATTGAAAAATGTGTGAACCTTGAACAATCAGGATATAAAATATTTCTGAATCATCATTCAACGAATCATACATGTGTATTTGGTGGAAACCAAATACACATGTATGATTTAAATAACTACACTGTGTCAGGTTCATGTTGTATAGCTCTTCAAGAAACCATCACAAAGAACTTTATCTTGTATCAACTGAATTTTTAGTCGTTTCCCATTCAAACAATTAACACAGGGACAATAATATCTTCCATTTATATCTCCTTAATCTTGTTGAGCAAATTGTAGAAACTCGTCAATGCCATTCTCATACACTCATTGATTTAACTTGCATTTCTCCAACTTCAATCCATGACTACGTATTAGAAGATTTTTGGTTTTTGTATGAGTATCTCCCATTTTTTAAAAAATATGACCCTATCACATTAAAAAAGATTCACTTGTTAATATTTCATTAGTACGTCCATTTTATTATGTATTATTTAAACTTCACATAATTTTGGCAATATTTCAGATTGATCTTTAGGTAACACAAAATGAAAGTAGTGACGTTAAGTCAACCACAATCAAATATGCACTCGAAGATCAATATAAAATATAATGAACCAAAATTTCATGAAATATATATATAATGTCATTAATTATACGTACTAATGAATTATGAAAAGTGTTTAATCTTCGTAAATTGTCCAAATGGACAATTCAAGTTCAATATAATGATTGATATTAATACCTCTATCTTCTTTTTTAAATTTAAGAAAAATAATTAAAATTTGAGGTACTATTCAATCTTTATATTGAATATCAAACTAAAAATTAAGGTTCACTCAATACACAACATAAAATACAGATTGTCGAGGGTTAAACATCTCCAGACCCAATACCAACATGTTTTACATATATAACATTCAATAACATAAAAGTACAACATAAAATACACAAGAATCCTAGTTCTCCTAGTTGGGATTAATGTTCTTCTTCAAGGATACTTCCTTGAAAGATGAGCATCCCAAGTTTCTTTAGAAACTTTGACAGTTTTAAGAATCAACTGCATTAGTTTCCTAACTTGATTTGAATTCAAAGCTATACCTATAATTTACCTTTGATCTTGTTAATCTTCCAAATTTTTTAAAGTCTAAGTTCAATTACATATTCTACAAGTAGTCTTAAGTTTTCAAAGATTTTCTAGGTACAAATTATCAAACCCGAATATTATTTGACTTGTTCTTCCTAGTTTGAGGCTATTACATCATTATAACAAGTGTCCAAAATAATTTTCATACTTGCATATTGTAGGCTGAGACATACACAAAGAAATACCAAACACAATGGAGAATAAATATTAATTTAGAATACTAACTTGATGTAGGGGAGCGAAACATGGTCGCTGTGTCTCAGTGCAGTGGAAGAGCATCCTTGAAATGAAAGAACACCCACGCCCCTTAAAATGCAACATGTGACGTCAACGTAAACACAAATTAAACAAACCACCAATGTCAAAAATATAAAACAGAGCAAACTGGGCCAAATAAACCAATAATGAAGACCAAATGTGGGTGAAGATAATGAGAAGAAACAACAGAAAGCAAAATGACGACAACGAGATTCAATGACACGATGTAGTCAAATAAATGAAAATGAGTTCACCAGGTTTGAAAAAGAGACATATTACATCGATTATAATAACAACCAATGTAATATCTATAACTGATGTAATATGTAATCCACTTTACATTTAAAAAATTTTATTTTTAAATATATAACATTATATTACATCATTTCATTGGTTGTTGTAACAAATAATGTAATAAGTGGAGCGCTCAATTGTTTTTCAAGGGAGTTACTTCGACTATTTTCTACATCGATTGTTAGCTATAACTGATGTAGAACGAGACTTTTTTACACCAGTTAGTATATTACTGATGTAATATGTATTTAATTAATTACAAATTGTCACTGCGTTGTTTTTTTTTTTGCGAGAGATTCTTTTTAACCGACGTCATATCCTATTGCAGAATCATATATTTATATTAGTGAATCAAACTCAAGTTGTCTCGATTAACTAGATATAGATTCAAGAAAAATCAACCAATATAAAAAAAAAATGTGTGATTTTGTGTTTTATTTTTCACTTTAGTTGTGTTTTTAGCATTCTTTATCTCACAAAAAAGTCTATAAAATGGAGTTTTTGTTTTTAAGTAATATACACAAGTTATATGTAATTTTTTTTTAAGATCATTTTGTAGCAAATAAAAAATATAATAATTTTTTAATTATAATAAAATAGTTATTTAACTTTATATTTTATTATTTTTTTCTATTTAATAAAATAAATACATCTGTATTTAAAATTTACTGTAAGGACTAAAATATAATAAAAAATAATAAATATGTTATTAAAATTCTAAACAAACAGATTAAGAGAAACAGTTTTTTTTAGAATTGAGATAGATAAACATAAATAGAAAAAGTTAAGTTATACATTTATCCATTAATTTATATATTTCCATGTAATTAGATCCCATTAATGATTTAATGATAGAGTTAGTTAAATAACAATAATATTTTTTTTTCATTTTTGTGAAATATTTTCTTATTTTTATTAAAAAGTGATAAAAAAATATAATCCAGTTTTACAAATAGGGAAAAAATGTAGTTATTTTTGTAAATTCCGTTATCTCGTATTTTAGTGTAAAAACGTTAGATAAGCACTTATTTATTTTCCTTTTAATGTTAATTAATAAATATTTAAATTAATAATATACATCATAAAAAGTTCTTTCTAAATTTTATTTTTCATAATTAATTTCAAATTTAAAAATGAAATAAATGGAGATTTGTAACATCGCATATTTTTCATATAATAGTAATAATATATAAAAATTCAATAATATACATATATATAAATATTCCTACCTTCATTCTAGTATTTGAAAATATACCTCTCTTTTTAGAGGACTTAATAAAAATATATTTATATAATTAGAAAATAAAATAAAATAAAGATTTTCTATCATCTAACTGATGAGTCATATTTACTCACATGTTACATGATCATTATATACTTACAAACAAAATAAACACTCACAAAAATAAAAGAAGAATAGGCTAGATAATTTTAAAATATATAATCATAAATATAAATTTTTACCCTAGCCAAACTTGGACACATGTGACATTTATAATTTTATAATTCATCATAAAATCATTAATACATCACACTCATATGACATTGTACATGTTAATCTATATGATTTAGTCAATTGGTTCTTTTCCACATTGTAGCACAGTCATATGAACCTGTTAATCCATATGATATGGTTCGGTTCTTTTTCATAATGTAACATAATTATATGAACTTAATCCGTATGATATGGTCCAATCGACTTTTTTTCACATCGTATCACAATCATGTTAACATGTTAATCCATATGATTTGGTCCAATCGATTTTTTTTTCACACTGTATATGAACCTATTAATCCTTATGATATGGTCCAATCAGTTTTCTTCACACCATAGCGTAGTCATATGAACCTGTTAATCCATATGATATGATATAATCGGTTCTTTTCCACGTCATAACGCAGTCATATGAACCACCTTCAACTTTCACTATCTAGATATCTTCATCTATGTGATTCCAATATACTAGTAGAGTCAAGTAGAGTCAGGATACCTCCTTATTGATCAAATCTACAAACAATGCACATCCTAAACAATCTCAACACTGGTATCTCCTTTCCTTAAGATATTATGTTGTGATCACACATCACATCAATCAAACAATATTTCATACAATAATTAATTTCAAAATTAGTTATCAATTCACAACACTTCAAAATCATCAAACACATATATGAAATTCCACAATCAATCCCTTACCTGAATTCACAAAGAGCTCCAAAAAACTAGGGATCTCAGAGATAGTGTAACATGTACCACATAATCCTGATCAGCAATCAAAACACATTATTAAAACCCTGAATTAACAAAGACTAATCCTGATGATATAAACACTATATACAACCACAATCTAAACTTAGGTGACTATAAAAACCTGAAAAATGACTCAAAGAAAAAAGGACAAATGATAAACTTACTCAATCTAAGATTATGATCAAGCGGTCTTACTCTAATTGTCGCCACAAGACTCTGATCGTCAATCTGATAACATATAAGATCAAAAATCTAGAAAAAAAAACATAACTTTTCCTATTTATATAGAACTTTTACTTTAATAATAAAATATTTAAGTGTCATCTTATTTATATTTGAAACTAAATTCTAAGTTTTAATACATTTTTATTTTATAATTATTTTATAAGGTCTTATAGGATTAATTATTATCATAATATATGTAACAATATATAATATTGTTCATAAATAATGAAAAATAAATAATAAACAATAAAATATAATTAATTACGATTCAAATGTGTTCCCTATTAATTAATTATAAAAATATATTTTTTATGTTTTTCATAAATATAAGATAAATATAAGAATATATTTTTGGAATGGAATTATGATAAAGTACTGACTACAATTCTAACATTAACATAGCATAACTAACCAATTTTTTTATGAACTTTATAAATCATGAGCATATAAAAGTGTTGAGAAAATATGATAATTAGCATTACTTTATATATAAAAACTAATCTTTAGTTTATTTTTAGCAAATGGTTTGCATGGTTTTCATGAATGACCGAGATGTTATTATTATATGTAGCTGCTTTAGATGCAAATTGGATAGATCTTATTTTAATCATTTACTTGTTAGATAGTCCCTTCCTTCCTCAATTTTCTCGAAAAACAACAATTAATGTACATATTCTTTTTAAAAAGTTTCTATCAAATCAATAAAAAAACACAATTTATTTTTTTTAGAAAAATACAACTTAAAAATGATTAAACCATGCATAAAGGATGTAAAATAAATTATAATGAAACTATAATTACAAGTTATGATTCATTACATTCAACCTCTATGAGTAGAGGATTAATTATTACAAAACATTTAGACCACAAAAATGAGAAAAAAAAAAATGCAAACCTTACACAAGTAATAAGTGTCTCTCAATACAAAATTTCTTTTGTTTTATGTAAAACTATTAATAAGGAAGATTTAGTTATTTTGTACCCTTGTACATAATTTATTATCAATTTTACCTTTATTAATATAATTCATTTTATTATATTTTATCTTTTAGGTTTTGTAATTTTTTAAAATCAATTAACTACCTAAATAAAAAATTACCCATAATAAAATTATAAAAATTATTTATTTTATAATTATTTTTATAAATTTAATAATTTATTTATTTTAATAATTATGATAAAAATTAACTTTTTATTTTTTATTATCATGAAAAGTTGGGCACACGTCTGCTTAAGCACATATTTCTAGAGTGAATTCATTCAACAAATTGATGTCTTATTGAGAAGAATGATATGTCAAATTTAAAGATTTCGAAATGTAAAGAAAAAGTAGGTTGTACATCATAAAAAATAGGATTAATTGATATTTAGGCCTTTTCTCAAAAAAAAATAATAGACTTTTGTTATATTTAATTTTTTTATCTTAATCAATGAAATTAAGTTTGTATATGAATTTGAACAAATTCTAGTATAAATTCATCGGAATTAAAATTTTAAAATCGAAACTCAAATGGTCAAAAGCCTCGAAGTCGAAATTGTTGAAACTCTAAGTGAAATCTAAGTTGGCAGAAGCCTACTTTGTTAGAATATAAGCATGAACAATACTATATTCATCATGAATAAAGAAATTAAAGTTAGATGATTTTTCCTCTCTTCATATTAATGGTACGTATGAGTGGGAAGAAAGGAAAAAAAAAAGAAAAATATTGATGATTGTTTTCCTTTTATAGTGTGTATATTAATTAGAGAGAAAGTAAAGTAAAAGACAAAGATGCTGGTTTTTTAAAAACAAAAACTATTTATTTTAAATTCTTCTTTCCTCTCATTTTGGTTTTCTTGATGTTAATAATGTTTGTAAAAATTAATTAATGTCAATTTTTGTTTATGTAAAAATTTGTTATTAAATTGTGAAATGTTGACTTAGGGACTTTAATTATTTTCAAAATTGCAGCCTACCAAATAATAATAAATAGCAATAACATATCTTCAAGAAGGTAGATATAATGAATATCTCTATTCATTAATACCTATAAAAAAAATTGATTTGAAAGTGATGAGCATAGTAATGGCTGGTGAAAGTTGAAGAATAATGGCACTTGTTGACTCTCATTGGCCAAAGAATAAGGCATGCTGAATCATCTATACACATTAATTAATTAATATTATTATAATTAGCAAAAATATATTGGCATACTTTTTTATTTTTGAAAATTAAATCATTACTAAATAGTAATATTAAAAAACTGTAAAAATAATTTTAAAAAAATATTTTCTTAATTTTATTTGTTATAAAAGTATTAAAAAATAAAAATTAAATAAATCGCGAAAGGTAATGCCTATAAATAGAAAAACAATTATACTTACATATAATTTTAGAAAAAAGTATAAATTAAAAAATTCTCATTATATTATTATAAATTATATATATAGTTAATTTAATTCAAATTCATTTTAACGATTCTTGATAATATTGTCAAATCATAAACAATTAGATTTGGTAAGATTATTGATTTTCTAAACACTTATTTTAAATGAGTTTGAATTAGTTAATAGAATAAAAAAAATCCTGGTTGACTATATTTTTGTGTGTATTTATTACATAATTAATTTTTCTGCTCTTTTCATTATTAATTTCATTTGTAGCTATATAAAAGAATTATAGAAATGGAAAAGTAATAATATTTGAATACAGATTATATTTTACGTAGTACATAATTAAATATAAGTAGTTATGTTATCATGAATTTAGTAAAAGGGAGAGAGAGTCCAAAGTAGACAACAAAAAGCAATAATTAATTATCATTCCTATATAATAATAATTTTTTTTATATTTATCTATACCGAATATACTATTTGATCGCTTTCTTTAGTATTATTTATTAGTTAGATACTTTTATCTTTTAATAATAAAAAATAATTTATTTATGTATACTGTTATATAAAGAATACACTTTTTGGTAATTTCCCTAATATTATATATTAATTGGATAATTTTACTCTTTAATATCGTTATATAATTATTTAAGGAGATACACCATTCATATAAAACGGATACACTATTTAGTAATTTTTTTAGTGTTATTTATTAATTGAATTATTTTACTCTATAATAAATAAAAAATATTATTTAACTAATAAAATAAATAATTAAATGATTTCTCTTTATTTCAGAATAATTAAATAATTTCTTGTTTTAATAATAACAATTATATAAATTTTTTAATACCATTTTTTATAAATTATATATATATATATATATATATATTTAATCACACTTTTTGTTAATTATTCATAAAAATTATAAAATTATAAAATTACATAAATTTAATATAATAAAAATGTAAATACATTTACACAAAAACGCATGTATTTACATTTTCGCTAATACATGGAAATAAATTAAAAAAATAATTGATCATCTGCTTTAATTTACAATAGATTTTGTTATTATACACCCATTATGTAAAAAATTAATTTACGTTCCACCAGTTAAAATATGAATTCTTAAAATGGTTATAATGAAAAAAGTCAACAATTTATTACACACAGCTGTCTGTAAGATGAATTGAAATAAATTCCTGGTGACTAAATTCAAAAATAATATTAAAAAAATGCCAAAACTGCAAGGGCTAAAATAAATTTACTTAGAAAAATGTTTTTTTTTCCTTTGTTTTCCATATGTGATACTTCCATTTTTCTTCACTAACCTTTCTGTCAGTATTGTTAACGTTCAAGGCAAAAATCCCTTCAAAAGTTTCTCATACGTCATATACCCTTTTCTCCAACAAAATAATCATACTACTTCTTCTTCTTCTCACCCTTTTTCTTCTTTTTCTTCATGTCGTTTTTCTCTATTATTCTCTGAAACTCTCTTACAAAACATAAACATCAGATTAAGGAAGTGTTTCTGATCCTGAAACAAGACATGATCAAGATGCGGTTTGTGATGTCTTCAAGCTCCAAACATGTCTCAGTGCTCTTCACTTTCTTCATTCTGGTTTTGAATCACTTCCAACACTTTGGATCTAATGCTCAACTCATTCCACAAGATGAAGGTGCTTACTTAATTTCCATTTTGCTATGCTTTTTTATGTGTCGGTAATCTCTGTGTTGGAAACTGTAACTTCCAAAACTAAACAGAAACTGTCTTCTACTTTAACACCATCTTCGCAAAGTTTCAATCTTTATCACATGTAGTGCAAACCCAACTTTCAGAATTCGGTTAATCAACTTGCATTGCTGCTTCTGTCACCAGATCCATAAGGGAATCACCATTTTTTTTTTTCTGTTCTCTTTCTCTTCCATTAACATCTGAGTAGTTTTTGTAAGAAGTTCAGCATCTAACTTTCTTGAAAGTAAAATAAATTAAAAAATATGTTTGGTTTCTGTGATGTCTGAAGTCATTGAACAATAATTGCCTTGGCCTTTTATTTTTTCTGGGATTGTTTGGTTCCGATGGATTGGAAGGAAAGAAGATTAGAAGAGGTAGAAATTATAGAAATTTAAATTAAAAGAGGAGAAAACAAAAGAAAAGAAGATTTTGTTTTTATTTTGTTCGTACATAAATTTTTATTTATTTATTCAAGTAAGTAAAATATATATAATCTTTACACAGTGTTTCTCTTCTATGTTATTTCTATCATTGAAGCAAATAGCTTGTATCTTCTATCATGATTGAAGCAAGCAAGGCATTTGTATCTTGATTTTATAAAAAAATATACTTTGACATCTAGAAAGTTGTATACATATCTTGATTTGACTATTTTAATAATAAAAAATATAGTAAAGAATATGTTCGTAATTAAACATTATATAAAGCTATTAAAATAATAATAAGAAGAGTTGTAATATAGGTGTAAAGAGAAAAAAAAAAGACACAGCATACTAACATTATATTATTTGCTATTTTTGACTATAGTATTTTGAACCTCCAATGAAATCACGACAATTGCTATGTAGTGTTTCATATATTTCATGTGATGTGAGGTAGCATCTCTCTAATAGTGGGTTTGGTTGGATGAATCGACTGTATAGTCATTTTTTTTTTATAATCAAAGCATTTTATTGTATTATTGGGGACCCCTTTCAGAAATTGCAATTTTATTTAACTGGGCTCATAAGAATTCTGAAAAAAAATATTTTTTACCACGTGTATTTTTAGTTTTATTTCTTTAATCACTTTGCAACACTGATTGGTATTATAATATCTGTAATTGTAGCTATCCCAAGCCATCAATCATGAAGTTGAGAGAGAGGTATAAGGTTGAAAATTGTTAAATAAGTGAGGGTAGATTGGTAATATAAAGGGCATGTGATTGTGTCTAAACGTGTCGAAGTGAGAGACAGTGTGTCAAATTGTGTTCGTCCTTTTTTTAGATGTTTGGCCTTTTGGTGTATGCAGTACTTTTTCCAAGACATCGTTTTAACTTTATTTTTAGCACCTTTTTCAGTAGTGAGAGAGGTTTCACGGGTGAACTTGTGCACATGCATCCCTACTAGTAGTGAAAAATCAATAATATATGAAAAACGTCATATTTTTATACTATAAATAATCCAATCGTAAACTGTTATGTGATGAAAAAAGTGATATCAATTACCCTTTAAAGCATTTCATACTGTGATGAGATTATTCTCACAATTTTCTTTTTTCTTTTGAAAAATAATTAATAGAGAAAAGTCACTTTCTTTCACCAGCTGCATTTAGTTGCCACCTTCTTTGCAATTCTGTTCATATTTCACATGGCAGAATAGAAAAAAAAAAAAAAAAAAAACACTACTATTTTGGTCATAAGAGTCAAGCGACAGAAAGTTAAAACAAATTGTAATGAAAGGATTTTGATAGATATGTGAGTCAAATTACATGTCAACACGCTCTAACAGCACTTTATTCCTAAGGATAAACATGACATGCATGCATGTATAAAATAATGACGTGTCATGCTTTGTGTCCCTTGAACCACACGGTTTCATCAACTTTAGGTTTAGTTATCTTTATTCAGTAATCATGTTTCTTGTTTTAGTGACTGTTCTTAGTATAATAATACGAATATGAGAAAGGTTGACCATATGAAATTTGGAAACAGATTTTCTTTGCATGCATGCAAAGTTCAACTTCTTATATTTATTGGCCACCTTATTTGGCTCGGTCAAATTATGCATGAAAAGATAGCATCCTGATCAAACTGATGAGGCCATTGACTATGAGAGTTGAAAGTGACCAATACATGTTTGCTAATTAAAGTTTTCTTTATCACCTGAGTGTTGCTGAATCTTTCTGACAAATGTGAAGCACTTTCACATTGTTTTGGTATTTTTCAAAGAGATTGACTAAATTAATTAGCAACATGTATGTGGTGTGGTGTGAAGGGTTTTTCACATTGTATTCAGAATTTTACTAACTTACAATGATTTTTTTTTTTTTTTTTTTTTTTTTTTTTTTGCTTTGTATATTTGCAGTTAAAATACTCCAAGCAATATCAGACAAGGTAGAGAACTTGAATTGGAAAGTTACACAACGTTCCTGCAAAGGGGATAGAGGGTTTGATAACAGGAAGATTTCAAGGGATGTGGATCTAGTCATAAGGAATGTCACTTGCGATTGTTATTTCAACAATGGCACTACTTGCCATGTAACATCCATGTAAGGCTTTTTTTATCATACAGTTTAACTTTGTGCAACTTAAGACAATTGGTTATTTACACCAATAGACAACGGTGTGAATTTGAGAACACTAAAGAAAGATTATTGATGACCTCTATTAAATAAAGGATTTGACTTTTCTGGATACATAAAAATAATTATGCTGTATTTTAAAAAGTAATGCACTAATTTAGTCCTTGGAATAACAAGTACTGATCATTTGAAATGGTAGAATTTGATCATTTCAGTCCTCCCATCAGGGTTTGATATTTTGGTCAACTATTTGTTAATTTAATTTTGAAGTGTATTAGTCAAATTGGTTCCTGATATTAATACCAAATTGACTGATACTGAAAGGTTAGAAACCAACTTGACTGGTGATGCAATTTCAAGGACCAAATCAATTTATCATTCCTAATTTCAGAGAATCTATTATTGTTGACCTAGTGGTGGAGGGTTTAGGTAATTTATTTGTTTCTAGTTTTAAGTTCAAATCTCACTGCCTATTGTACTTATTTTCTTCATTCTAATTTTAAGAACTAAATAGGTAAGTAATCAAAAGTTAGAGACTAATTTAGTGTGTTATTTAGAAACCTAAACACCTTTGGTTACTTTACATTCATTCATGCTTATAAAAGTACGTAGAATATTTATTTGAGAATTCTAATTGAACATATTGGCTGTGACAGTGCACTCAAGGGTATCAATATATCTGGACCTTTACCCAATGAATTTGGAAATCTAACTCGATTGAAAATACTGTAAGTGGTTATATATTCTTTATTCCTTTTTTTCTAGTTGTATGTTCACAAATGTTGTCTCTCTGTTAGAAAATATTAAATACGAATTAATCAAGTACATAATTGTTGTAGTCACAAGTGAGTTAGTTACTATACTATAGTTTTGGGTATCCTAGTCAGGTGGGATGTTAAGTTAAGCATTTGTTGATAGCCAAATTCATAATAACTGCAATAAAATTTGAAGTTGGTTAAACTAAATACCACCAACAATTAATGAAGTACTGAAAAAAATGGTACAAATATGAATGGTGAATTGCAAGTGTTATTTATTTTAACATTAGTACTATGCATTCTAGTTCTTTCATGTGAAAATGAAGCATTATTAACTTCATCAAATGCAAAGAAATCTACACAGAAAAAACTAACTGAAACTTTTACAGTGATCTCACTCGGAATTATTTCAATGGCTCAATTCCAAAAGCCCTTGGACGCCTCTCATCAGTTGTAGTTCTGTAAGTCATCATTACCTCTGTTTTTTGTCTTGCTTGCTCCTTGTGTGAAGCATGTTCTTCATTAGGTAAAGAAGAACCTTTAGAGTGGTTTTCTCTTTTAGTAGATAGTATATGTACTGTAAAAGTAAATGTCTTTTACTTTTTCTCTGTGATTCAGTATGTTGTTATGTTTATTGACCTTTACAATAATTGCTTTTAACAGTCATCTTGCATTGATTTCTGTTTGGTTGATGATAGTAAAAAAATTTATACTAGCCATACATAAAATTTAATCTCCTTTTGTTATTGAATTTAAGTTTCATACATTGTAATTTTACACTGTCAATCAGTTATAAATCATTCTGAATATGAATGAAAAAAACCAACACAAATGTCAACAATGTTCCTACACATAGCAACATGCATATGGGTAATAGTGTACAAAACTAAATTATTTTCTTTGTTTCCTTAGAAATGTCGTTTGCATGATTTGCCATGTTCACATTAATCCAATTCCTCAATGTACAACTGTTACTACAAGGAAGAGTTATCTGAATGTTGTGTCCAATGCAGACCACAAAGTATATGTTTATACTAATTTACAAAATCAAATACAAATAAATTCTTACCTAATAATCAACGATCTATGATCCTAATTTCCTAGAATCTATAACAGCTAATGATTAAGTAATAGCTAATCAATAATTACATTCTAACAGTTGCCATGCTTCAGGTCACTTCTGGGAAACCGATTTACTGGTTCAATTCCTTCAGAAATTAGTGATATGAATAGTCTGCAAGAACTGTAAGTGTTTGAGAAAAATATGTTGTCATATTGATTAATATTGGAAGCGGAATGAATATATTTGTAATGCATATTTACAGGAACTTGGAAGATAATCAACTTGAAGGACATCTTCCCCCAAGCCTTGGAAAAATGAGCAACTTGCAGAAATTGTGAGATTATTTGTTTTATTTCAGTAATTTTGATTTGATGCATAAGCAAATTCAATCATTATTTGTTTTATTTCAGTAATTCTACAATTTCTACTGCTTTGCCCACACATACTTAACTCCTTTTTCTTTTTTCATTTCAACTGTATGAACATGCAGACTTCTCTCTACAAATAATTTCACAGGGACAATACCAGAAGCATATGGAAAACTAAAGAATCTCACTCAGTTGTGAGTGATACGATATGATGTGATAAAATTTCTTCTTAAGTTTTTATTTTATCTTGTTAAATTGTGAAACCACTCTACATTTTCTGCAGTAGGATAGATGGGAGCACTTTGTCTGGGAAGATACCCAGTTTTATAGGGAACTGGACCAAACTTGACAGATTGTGAGTCTAAATTTTGGCTTATCCTGACCTTTTCTCCCTTGAAATTCAACTAATGCTATATTTGCATTGTATTACTGAGAAAAGTTTGGTTTTGAAGGGATTTGCAGGGAACATCCTTGGAAGGTCCAATTCCTTCTGTCATATCTGAATTGATCTATTTGACAGAACTGTTAGTACTTTCGCCTTTTTAGAATATTCCAAATTATTACATTTTTTGTCTACATTTTAAAATGGCTACGGAATGCCATATCCAGTAGAGAAACATTTTCTTTTCATTGATGAAACATTTATATATCAGGAGAATATCTGATTTGAAGGGACAAACCATGACATTTCCTAATCTGAGGAATTTGAAACTCTTGCAAAGACTGTGAGTTGAAAACATCATTGCTCTTACGTGAAGAACTGTATAATTCATTCAGGATTTTAATGTTTGGTTTTTTCTGTTACTCAGAGAATTGAGAAATTGCTTAATCACTGGTCATATTCCTAGTTACATTGGAGAAATGCAAAATTTAAAAACTCTGTAAGTTGCATCTTGACTATTTACTGGCTATATATGCTTTAATCTTTTTTTATAGACCTGTTTACCAATCTCATTATTATCAATTAAGTTTTAGATACAAAAACACAAGTACCTATGTGTGTGTATAAAGAGACGAGTCTGCTTGATACTTTTTTTGCTTGGCCTCAATAAGATGGGAGTGTAAGAAGAAAATTCAGGTTGCAATCATAATGAGTAATGAGAGAAGTTGAAACCATCATACCCAATTAAGGATCTGGAAGTCACTCTGTGATACTGTGATCCTTTTATTATCTTCAATCCAACTGTCTGAGTTTTTTGACAATTATATACATTTTTAGGTAGCACCTTTTCTCCCCCATTTTCTTTTCTATTCCTAATTGCTTTAAAGGGTTTATTCTTGTTCGATTAAAGAGTCTATTCTTATAAAGACCAGTAAATAATTTGAATCCAGTTAATTTTGTGATTAGCACTTTGCTTCTTTGGTAATCATTGCTAAATATTTTTCAAAGACTTATTTGTAGACACTCTTCAGCTGTTTGTGTAGTAGATAGAGAAGTTGTTTTCTTAAACTATTGAACCAAAATCATTTTAAATGGAACATGTCCTTTAAGGTGACTGTGATTTGTTAATTAGTTATATCAGTATAATGATAGTATATATAACAAGGATATGGATATAAATTTTATCATGCATCATATGTGCAAATTATTATCTGTAGTATTGTGTTCCAATTTCAAAAGCCCAGCAAAAAAAGAGAAAAAGTTTAAAAGTTATTGGAACCTTGAAATTACCTCTCATCATATTGTGCTGCTACAATTTGGCTATGGCATGTGACATTTCTTCATCATGGTAATTATCTTCTTTTCTTTTTTTTTTTCGTTCAGAGATCTGAGCTCCAACATGCTGACTGGTCCAATCCCAGATTCGTTTCAGGACATGGAAAAAATAAATTACTTGTAAGAGCATATTTTCCTTTTCCGGCAAGAAGATTAACTTGAAGGATGTGTGGATGTTCCTACAAATAATTTGATCTCAAGAATGTTTGTTGCTTTTTCTTGATTGAATTTTCTCTGTCTGATATAATGAGACGTGTTCATGATGGATGCAGGTTTCTAACTAACAATTCTCTAAGTGGACGAATTCCTGATTGGGTACAAAACTTGAAACAGAACATGTAAGCATATTTCCTTGAATTTTTACCACCCTCTTAATTTCATTTTATGCTTAGTCTTTAGAATTAGAATTCTTTGAATCATGAAATTTAATCTCACTTTATGTTCTCTTTCAGTGATTTATCTTTGAACAATTTTAGTGAGAGTTTTTCAAATAATTGCCAGATCTTGGATGTGTAAGCTTCTTCTTGTCTAGAAATTATTTAAGCATTTCACCTATGTCAATGCTAAGCATGGTATTATTATTATTGAGCAGGAACTTAGCTTCCAGCCTCACTCCCACAGCAAATACTTCGTATGTTCTTGTTCTTTCTTGTGATCTAGTTTTAATTCAATATCAGCTTTGAATCATCTCTTGAACTAACTATATATCTTGTAGATTGTCTTGTTTGAAGATGGGCCAACCTTGTTCTGGAAAACCCCGCTGTAAGTGTCTAGACTTGGAAAGTAATCATGTTTTCATAAACTACAATGGTTTTGTCGATGAAATTATGATAGTTCCATTTTGAAATCCGAACTAAAATGTATTAGGGATCAAGTTTTGTCTTGTTTGTTTTCTATCCTTGTCTTTTCATTAAGCTTAGTCATTTTTCTTAGTAAATATTCACTTTCACTGTGTCTCTGCAGCTCATTCACTATTCATAAACTGTGGAGGACCTGAAATAGAGTTTGAGGGCAATGAATATGAGGCCGACCTTAGTCTACGTGGCATATCAAACTATGTTCTTAGTGATGATGGAAAATGGGCATATAGCAGCACTGGAGTATATCTAGGAAGGGATAAGGCTGATTATGTAGCCAAAAATCAGTTTAATCTGAATATTAATGGCTCTGAATACTACCATACAGCCCGCATGGCCCCACTATATCTTAATTATTATGGTCTTTGTATGCTGAATGGCAATTATAAAGTGAAACTTCATTTTGCTGAGATAACATTTTCTGATGACGATGCATTTACCAGCCTTGGAAAGCGTGTATTTGATGTTTCAATCCAAGTAAGTTATGAAGCAAACAATTTGTTACATATATTATGTTAGGACTTAAGTACAAGAGGAGTCTAACTCAAAAAGACTAGTCCTCTAGGTGGGAGAGTCTCAAGACTTAAGTACCACATCAAGTAGCTCATTCTAGTGACTCTTAACATATTATACTTGTTTTCTATCTGGTTTTCCAATTAAGCTAGAGTTCTTAAGGTAGATATTTTCATTACTGTACATTGACAGGGTTTTAAATATTTGAAAGATTTTAATATTGTGAAAGAAGCTGGTGGAGTTGGTAAGGGAATCACTAGGGAGTTTGATGTGAATGTTACCCACAACACCTTGGAAATCCACTTCTCCTGGGCAGGGAAAGGGACTAATGCTATTCCTGTAAGAGGTATATATGGACCTCTTATATCTGCTATCACTGTGACCCCAAGTAAGTAGCTTTGATAACAATGGTTTGCTCTCTATCAAATCAATACATACCTTGTCTTTTCATGTCAAGTAAACATTTCCACTTTGATGTAGACTTCAAAGTTCCTTCACATGGGCTGTCTACTGGAGCAATTGCTGGAATTGTGGTTGGGATATGTGTGTTCATCGTATTGATACTCCTTGCACTTTGGAAGATGGGTTTCCTATGTGGGAAAGAGGAAACAGACCAAGGTAAGATTAAAAGTTCAAAGGAAGTGGGTGCCCTTATGACTTGGTTTTTGCTCATACTAGGTTCAGATTGGTTTGAAGTCAATCATGATTCATGACGAATATGCATTTGTTATAATCTTATAATATTGTAACAGACATACTTTTTTAGATACTAATATCAGATTATATTACAACAAAAAAATTACTGCAAGTATCTAAATTATGGTGATTTTAAGTTCAGAAAAAAATGCACACTTGGTTCTCATCAAAACAATTCTCCAATTTCTCTCGTTTTACTTGATACTTATCATTGAGTTGCTACATCTACCTTGTTGCAGAACTTCTCGGTTTGAAGACAGGTTATTTCAGTTTAAGACAGATTAAAGCTGCTACTAATAACTTTGATCCAGAAAATAAGATAGGTGAAGGAGGCTTTGGACCAGTATACAAGGTAACTTTGGATACATTACAATCATCTCAATACAAGGAGGCATTTATCCCCAATACGTTACAAATGAAAACATGTACTAAAGACATTGTTTATTCACAGGGTGTACTGCCAGACGGTGCTGTGATTGCTGTTAAGCAGCTTTCCTCCAAATCAAAGCAAGGGAATCGCGAATTCATCAATGAAATAGGCATGATATCTGCTTTGCAGCATCCAAATCTTGTGAAACTTTACGGCTGTTGCATTGAAGGACACCAGTTGCTTCTAGTATATGAGTACATGGAGAACAATAGTCTTGCTCGTGCACTTTTTGGTAAATGCTTTTTCATGAACATCTTTGGTTGTGTATGTATGCGGCTACCAAGTTAAAATCCAACTGAAAAAGCTTTTCTCTTCCAGGTAAAGAACATGAGAGGATGCAATTGGACTGGCGCAGAAGAATGAAGATTTGTGTGGGGATTGCAAAGGGATTAACTTATCTCCATGAGGAGTCAAGGTTGAAAATAGTACACAGGGATATCAAAGCAACCAATGTCTTACTTGATAAGCATCTGAATGCCAAGATCTCTGACTTTGGTTTAGCCAAACTTGATGAAGAAGAGAATACCCATATTAGTACAAGAATAGCTGGGACAATGTTAGTACTATGCCAAAGCATTCTAGACTTTGTTCGTCATTTTATTGTTTTTTGAAATCACTGACACAAGGGTACTAAATGTTTCTTACCAGTGGTTACATGGCTCCTGAGTATGCTATGCGGGGTTACTTGACTGACAAAGCAGATGTCTATAGCTTTGGTGTTGTAGCTCTAGAGATTGTTAGTGGAAAGAGCAACACAAATTACAGGCCAAAGGAGGAGTTTGTGTATCTTTTGGATTGGGTAAGTTACACTTTAAATGTAGACATTAGCTTATGTTTCTCTTTTGTTATATTGTGGTTTACTTTGTTGTTTCATAGTTTATGATTTGGTTGAAATTTCTAATGCTATTTGTTGCATGTCATTCAAGGCCTATGTTCTCCAAGAGCAAGGAAACCTTCTGGATTTGGTGGATCCAAGTCTTGGTTCGAAGTACTCCTCAGAAGAGGCCATGAGAATGCTGCAGTTAGCACTCTTGTGCACCAATCCTTCTCCCACTCTTAGACCATCTATGTCATCGGTAGTGAGCATGCTTGAGGGAAAAACTCCAATTCAACCACCACCAATAATCAAATACAGTGACAATGCAGAAGATGCTGCGAGATTTAAAGCCTTTGAGTTGCTATCACAAGATAGCCAAACTCGTGTCTCTTCTGCTTTCTCACAAGATAGCATGGAGCAAAGAAGCAAGTCAATGGGGGGACCATGGGCTGATTCCACCATATCTCTAGCAAGTAGAACCGATCATTCTTCTAGGGATCCACTTGTTAGAAGTTCAAATGACGAGTGCTTCGAAGATGGGGCAGTCAACTCATTAAATTCAAATTCTTTTGTTGAGGATATGAACAAAAACTAGTTAGGCTGATAACATACGTACAAAAAATGTGAAGTCAAACATAGGTTTCAATGTTTATAGAAGATTTTTCTTTGTTGCTTGCTAAAGGTTTTTCCTACCTGGTCTTGTCAATATGGCATTCAATTTCAATTTCAAAGACCCTGCTGAGTGATTTCTTAGGCTTGAAATGCCTCCATTTGATAGCAAGAAAGGTTGAATATCATACATAACAATCGAATGTAGTTTTAGATGGATATTACTGTTGAGTACACATGGATGAATTAGAAGGCTTAGAGATATATGATCACAGCCTTAAAGTTTGTCAACGATTTACATCAAATTATTAGGCATTACTGTATGTTATAAGATCCTTCATACGTTTAGTTAAGGATAAGTTTGAATGAATTTTTTTCCTCAATTGCAAGAATAAAAAAGTAACTAAATTTCTTTCGTAAAGTAAAATCAACTTTTAAAAAAAAAAAAAAAAAAATTTAATGAAAA
>Ga0209700_101940_pt1 | contig 42900 bp, 16 predicted proteins | sample SiratroredBW_FD_187528 | JGI IMG/M metagenome (GOLD analysis project Ga0209700, IMG submission 187528) | Root nodule microbial communities of legume samples collected from California, USA - Siratro red BW (SPAdes) (version 2) | ecosystem: Host-associated > Plants > Roots > Nodule | place: USA... | reverse complement strand
TTTTTTTTTTTTTTTTTTTTTTTTTCACTATTTTGGTGAGTGTATGTAAAACTTGAGAACCTATTATGTGAAGCTTAGCTGGTGTGGATGAGTTACTATATGTAGCTCTTATCATAAAATGAACCAATATACAAATTATTTGTTAATATTTCTTTTTCTTTATCTATTTTTTTTCTAATATTTCGTTAATTTGAATTGATTGTATATATTCTTTATTTCAAATTACGTGTTTAAATCTAATAAAGTTTTTCATTTTTTATTTGCAACATTTTGTTAAAGTTTAATTTCTCTTGAACTAATTCTCTAGAAAGTAACAAAATTTTAACAACATATGTATGTCAATTTCATATATATGCATAAACATTCTTAAATATATACAACTTATATATTTCAATTATTACATATCATCTTAAAAGAGAATAAATTTGTTGGAGGAACTATCTAACAATTTTTTTTTTCACAATATTAAAGAGACAGCATAATAACATTTTCAAAATTTTCAATCCATAAACATCACAAATAACATTATAATATTAATTTTAAATAATTTATCAAATACAATACACCTTTAAACTTAACCAAATATCAATTTACTATACAGAAAAAAATAAATTGCAAAGTAACATATATAAATTGTTAGAATTCACACTATTTTAGAGTTATTTATTTTTCATTTAATCGAGATTTATATAATTCAAATGAAATATTAAAAGTAAAGTTTAACAAAAAAATTCTTCTTTCGTTGAAAAATAGTTGATTTGATCACAAATTATCTCAAAATTCCTATAAATAATATTTTCTTAATTAAAATAAATCTGTATATCAAAGCAAATGTTTCTAATATCAATAACATTAAATACATTCATAGTTGAAATAAAATTAAGGATAAATAATGAATTTAATACAAAAGTATTGATATATATTTTTTTTTTACGATAAGACAAAAAACTTAGTAAAAATATTTTAATTTAGTTAGTTTGTTTGAACTTCACGTTAATGATTAAAGTTATCCAGACTCTTTTACTCTACTACCATCTTTCTATTTTTTATTTTTCTCAATAATATTTTTATTTTTTAATTCCTGAAATAATACACTTTTGTTTTTTATTATTTTTATTTTTTATATTTTTTATATTGAAATATCATTTATTTGTTGACTTTTTTTTATTTCAATAACACCTTTTTATTTTTTATTTCTTTCAATAATTTTTTTTACTCTTTAATTCTTAAATAATATTTTTTTATTTTATTTTATTTTATGTTGAAATAACACTCTTTCATTTTCTTTTTTATTTTTACTTTTTATTTTTTATTTTTTGTACAGCTAGTACATTAATTATGGTTTTTTTTTATGCTTTTATGATTGTATTTTAATATATTAATTTTGTGATTGTACTTTTATATTAAAATTGATATGTAAGAAAAATTTATAATAAATTGTAAAATTGTTATTTGAATTAAAATTTATATTTTTATTTGTTAAAAATATATAAATAATTAATAGCAAAAATAAAATAAATTTTTTGGAGTATTTTTATAAATAAATATTAATTAAATGGTTTAAAAATCTTAAATAAAATTTAATATATTGGTGAATTGCTTTTAAATGTTATGTTTATTAGTTAAAAATTGTTAATTATTGAAATGATGCAATACATGTTGAATATAAAGAGGAAAATAAATGACAAACTTATATTCACTAAATAGTTTAATTAATGGTATATAAAAAATACTTTGTATGAAGTGAAATATAAATTTTATCTTTATCCAAACTTAAATTTTATCTTTATCAAAAATCAATTACATCTTTATCGAATATCAAATTTTATCTTTATAAAAAATCAAATGATATCTTTATCAAATATCAAATTCTATCTCTATCAAAAATAAAATTTTCTCTTTATCAAAAATCAAAATTTATCTTTATCAAAAATCAAATTTTATCTTTATCAAAATTTTATTTGATTTTTTCATTAATTATTTAGATATTTTTAACAAACTAAAAATATAAATTTTAATTCAAATAACAATTTATAATTTATTATAATTTTTTTCCAATATCAATTTTAATATAAAAATACAATCAAAAAATTATTATAATTTATTTTAATATAATTTATTATGCTAAATTTAAATTTATTATAAAATATAAAATAAAATAATTTATCATTGTTTCCTATTATAATTAATTAGTTAAAAAACTTATAAAATATTTCATTTTATTTTCTTTGTATTTTTAAAAAAAATTTAATTTAATTATTTTTATATTATTTTTTTATGTTAACTTTAATAAACTAATAATTACAATTGTTAATAACTATTACAAAAGAAAAAACAAAAAAAAAACATGTAAAAAATTTACTAATAATTATAATTGTTGTAACTGTAAAACGATAAAAAAATAAAAAATAATCATAAAAAGTTTATGCTTATTCAGCTTAAAAAAATAAAAAAAAAAATAAGAAGAAAACAAAAAGATGTTATTGTAGGACTTAAAGAATAAAGAGTGCTAATCAAGAAAATAATTTTAAATTTATTAAGCAAAAAAGGTAAGGGTAAAAAATATCATTCAAAAAATTGCATATTAACATTAATTTTTTCTTTAAGAAATAAGCATGACAATTATTAAAAATTAAACACTTTTAATTATCTTAATTGTTTCTGTATTAAAACTGTTATTGTTTTATTACACTAAAATAAAATTTGTAAATACTGATTACACTGAATTAACTATTTACTCTAAAATTAATTTATAACTCAAACTAATTTCCCGAAACTAAGAGTTATTTGTGGTTCAAGTAATACAAAAAAAGAGATTAAAAAAATACCAATTATTTGAATATTTAAAAGATCACCAAAACAAACCAAAGAATGAACTAATTAAAAAAATTAATATTTCTCAACTGTTAGAACTAATAAAACTCCAAAACAGTTAAGTGAAAAGTAGAAAAATTAAGATCTAGAGATAACTAATTCTATTTTAAATTTTGATTATACAAAAATATTTTATACTAAATTATCTTCAAACTAATCGAATTTATTTATGGAAAAGTTAGAGACAATTTATGAAAATAAACCGGTGGAAGAAAGAAAGAAAAGAAAGAAAAAAAAAATCCTAGGACTTCATAGTACAAATTTACTAAAAAAAAGCTTTCAAATTGAGTTTGAATTACCTATTTTTCATTATATAATCTAAAAATATGTACTAGAAATAATACTGTTATTTAATCTAAAAAACTAAAGTTCTAGTAATTTTAGAAAAGAGGAGTATGCTTATATTCAACCAATATGTACTAGAGACAGAAATATTGTTACAATTTATCGTAATTATAAATTAACATACACAATGAGATAATGAATTTTTTTTTTAAAATATGCATAAGATATTTTTAATTAATTAAATAATAATATAGAGATCAAACGTTGCCTTATACGATATATCTAGTATTTATACCTTTCATGCAGTCTATACACTTAGTTGGGCACACACATCAATTAAATATGCATATATAAACTTTAAAAAGTAAAGTAATTAAAAAGTATCGTGGAGAAAAAACTTACCTAATACAATTACTGTGATCTCTAATTAAATTTGGTATTTATTTTATTAAATACATCACGTATTATTAAATGAAACTTTGATTTTGAGTTTATCGAAAAACACTACTAATTATGCATAGTATTATTTTTACTTTAAACTTATATTTTTCCTTTTTTTAAATATTAATTTGTGACTTCAATTCATTTCAATATAAACAAGTTATTAATGGCGACAGTAACTTTGACTTCAACAAAACGAAATTATTCAATTTCTAAGATTATTATATTTCTAAGAACTATATTAAATATTGCATTATTGATTTTAAAACTTTAAAATAATTTAGTGATTACTTTCAAGTAGCTGCTAATTGACATGTATCTATAATAATTAAAACTGTTTTCTTTTTAAGAGCAAGTGATTTTATGAGCAACAATTGAAAATAATTTACTATTTTAATCATATTCATTTTCGACTTTTAATTAGTTTGTAAAATTAAATAAATGCATACGAAACTAAGATATAAATATATTGAACTGGATTGGTATGAAAACTAGAAATAAGACTCATGTACCACAAGTAGAGCTTTATTTTAAATATTCCGTGAAACTTTACAATAATTCATAAAAATATATAAAATTAACCCAATTATAAAATATTTTTCGTATTCAACTTTTTTTTTCCTATTTGTTGAAACTCAATAAGCTATGTATTTTCATTTATTTATTGCACTTAGCAGCCTCGGCTTCACATGTGGCCCATTGAGATCACAAGGGTCGGTTTCATTTAGCACTTTATGGCCTTAACCTTTTCCTTTTCCATTCTATGAATAGTGCAAACAAAACAACAAATTGACATCATCACTACGTTTTCCTTTTCATTTTAATACACTTTAATTTTCAATCATATACCATAAATTGCGGGTTTATGGATAATTTATCTTCGTATGTTGTTAAAATTCTGACTAGAACAATTGTTAAAAGAAAGAAAAAAATCATACGTCAACCCATTGCTATATAATAATATAAAAAATCATGCAATAATGGAACATCCAAACTCTACCTTATATATTCTTTGATACCAAATATATATTATGCTTAATGCGTTTGAATTGAAAAGAAAAAGCAGAGCAGAACCATGATTGGTTTGAATTAACCTACAATTATTGACTCTGGACTCGACATGTTGATGTTTCTTGACGAATGAGACTCCTGAAATTGATGTTTCCTATGCCTTTATGTTCAGCAATTATATAATATTGATTGTGAAGCAATGTTAGGATTAGGATTGGAGAGTGACAGACAGAAAAAGGAATATCTGGACTAAATTTAAAGGGAGGAAGTAGAGGAAAAAGAATACAAGAAAAGATTGTATGGATTAAGGAAAACAATTTAGAGAGTAAAAAAAAATATGAAAAAGTTTGTTAGTAATTTGGAAGAGATTTACATAAAAAAAATTGGAAGAGATTTGATAAATGTGTGTTAATCATATATATTAACAAAATGAGTAAATTTGTAGTCTTTATTTATATCTCGTATATTTATATCTCCTAAAGATTATATCATACAAATATATTTATAATTAAAAATATACATATACATATTATTAATAAAGGATTACAAAATATATTTATTCTTTTAGGGATTTTAAAATATAAACAAATCTAAAAAGAATTTATAAACATAAAAGAAAAGGAAAACTTCATCTATTCACGAAAGAGTCAGATCATCTATTACTGTTAAGGGTAAGACACACTCATCACATATTTTAAAAACAAAGACAACACAAAAGGGAAATAAGCTAGCAATTTAAAACATTTCCAAGATAACTATAATTTCAAATTAACACAATAAAAAACATATGATCCATCACCTTTTAATCCATTACATTTATAATAACAAATGAAGTGTTTATAATGAACTCAAAATCAATATCACCCACATAAGAAATCCATTGACCAACATAGACACTTAACTTTGCTTCTGAAAGACTCGTGTATTAAATTAGACTCAGCACCTATCATACTATCCTTCCACTATTAAATCCACACAACCACATTCACAAATAAATCATTTATCCTCATATGACAGAGTTAATCTATAGACGACTCTTTTTCAAACCCTAGTTGCTTATAAGAATCTCCTTCGACCATCACTACCTGATAATATTTATCTATATGATTTCAATATACCAGTAGAGTCAAGACACATCATTCTAACAATTCTCAAAACAATGCACATCCTAATCATTCTCAATACAATATTTTCTTTTCTGAAAATACTATACCTCAAACACATACCACACAATTTATAGTTCATATCATACATCATACGTTGACTAACAAATGAATATAACACCCGATTAATGAATAAGAACGAAGAGTTGAGAAAATAAGAAGACAAATTTTACAAAAGCTAAGTATAGCATTGCACGACGCCTGACACAACTGAAACCGTACTCGACGCAAGCTGACATTGCGCTTGGTGCTAAGAAGTGGCGTCTGATGTTATTCAAATCCAAGAACAACTCGATCAAGTTGCGCCCAACACCAATGGAATTGCACCCAACGCCAATGGAATTGCGCCCAATGTGACTAAACCTGAGAGCATTCCCCTATAGTGGCGCCCGATGGGTCATATGGTGTTGTGTGCGACCACCTCTGAATGACCTTTTAAAGAGGACCAATTTTTACAATATCAATCATCAAAACAATCTCAAACCATACTTTTTAACTACCAATTCAAAATAATCTCATTTTTACCAATTCAAAACCCCATTAATTCTCAACATCATTTTACTATCAACAATTAGAAGTCTCATATATCTATAGTTTTAGAAACATACAACAATATACAACCAATCCTCGCAAGAAAACTTTAAAACTGGTGACCATGTCACCCCATATTTAGATCTTCTATCCTAGGGTGTTATTAAAACATTTAGGCTGAATTACCTAATTAGAAGTCTGAGTACTCAAAGAGCTCTAACTCCTAAAGAAAAATAGAAATAGTCTAACATGTACCATAGAGTTCTGATCAATGATTTGAACACATCACTAGGACTCTGAACTAACTGAGACTAATCCTGAAGTCTCAAGCATCACATGCAAAGAGTATCTATCCAAATAAACAGTAAAACTCAAAACTGACTCAAGAAAAATGAGTATGACTGAACTTACACTAATCAAACTTATGATCAGGCAACTTTACTCCAATTACTATCAAGAGTCCAACAATGGTCTCTAATAGTTAGTATGATGAAGGATGAGGTTAAAAATCTAGAGAGAAGGCAGAGGAGTACAAAAAGGGGATAGTCGTTATATTAAAATGAAACATGAATAACTAATTTTTCTATTTATATAAATTTTTCACTTTAATAATAAAATATTCAGGTGTCATTTTAATTATACCACTTATACTGTAAAGCTATTTTTGAGGTCCTTACATTTTACCTAACAAGAAAAATTTTCGTCCTCAAAAATTGACATACTGGAAAGAGATAAGGATAGGTTTCTTTTATGGTTTCCTTCATCTCCCAATTTGAATGACTAGACTTAGCATCCCACAACACTTTTACCGTATTGATGGTCTTGCCTCTGAGTTGTTTATTTTGATGATCTTCAATTCTAACTACTCTAGCCGTAAATCTTAAGTTCTACTTGATTTGTACATCATCAGCCTCCCATGCATGTTTAGGATCAAGTGTATATTTCCTTAGTTGAGACACATGAAGTACATTATGTAGGTTTGCTAAATGAGGAGGTAAAGAGATCTCATAAGTCACTGGATCTATCTTTCTCAAAATCTAATAAGGTCCAACAAACTTAGGAGAGAATTTTCTTGATCTGATAGCTCTTCCTACACCCTTGGTAGGTATTACTTTTAGAAATACATGGTCTCCAGCTGCAAAATCCAAAGGCTTCTTCCTTTTATCTGTATAAGATTTATGCCTACTCTGAGAAGTTTTCATCCTCTCATGAATCCGCATCACCTTTTTAATGGTTTGCTGAAGTAACTTTGGTCCAACCAACACCGCTTCTCCATCATGATACTAGTATAAAAGAGTTCTACACTTCCTTCCATACAAATTTTTATATGGTGTCATCCTAATACTAACATGAAAATTATTATTTTTATGTAAACTCCATGATATCTATTTATTTTAACCACTTCCCTATTGCATAATGATAACAATAATGATGAATAAATTAATAATTAATAAGTCTTGGACAATTTTTTTATGTATTTGGGTTAATTGGGATTTAAATAAAAGTTTGATTCAATTTGATGTATTTTCTGAAATTTTTTCTAAACTTGAGTATGTTTTGTATTTTGTCCGTAATGCTAGTAACACTCTATGATGGATTATGGGTATAGTTTAGATTTTAATTTGGTATATGTGTTTGGTATTTTTGGTATTCTAATTTTGTTGTTTGGATTTAATTTTTAGGAGATAACAGAAGATTCACCTATGACTCACATGGAAGGTGAAGTACATGGCTATTCTAAGAAATACAAAACATTTGGCTTGCTAAAGTGAAGGTGGGGTCCACTTTAAGAAATAAAGGAGAAATAAAGATAGTGGGCACCAATGAAGATAAAGGAGTTATTTGTCTTTCCAATATGAAGGTGGAGCCCACTTCAATCTACAAAGAGAGAAAGAAAATATGTGGGGTTGCACCATGCACCAATGAACGTGGGGACCACTCTAATAAAGGCTATTGAGATGCACTTTTGAACCTACCATATTTTGCACTTACGTAGCCACCAATCATCAAGTTCAAACCATGAATTCTCTTGGAAACAACTAAGCATGCAACCCAAGCATCAATAGACGTGAGCTCTCTCCCTTGGAACAAGAAACATAGGAAAGGTCCCAATAAGTCGATAAAAATGCAACCAACCAATTGCCAAAGACGGGTAACTCAAAGGGTGTTGCATGTAAAGTTCTCTCTTAAAAGGGGCGTCAACCATGAAGCCTATGACACATGGCAACAGCTGAGTGGAGAGAAAGGAAGTGTGCTAGGGTTAGAGGAAGCTTACTTCTTATGCTAGGTTTAGTGAAGCTTCTACCATAAGCTTTTCTTCCTACTCCTTTTCTATAAATACATGTATAGGCACCATGTAAAATAAGCTTGATTTACCTTAATGGAATGCTGCTGAATTTTCAGCACACTATCAAGTTTCCAACTAAGTTTCTTTTCCAAGAAGCTTGAGACTCTCTCTTGAAGGTTGACCAAACCTCCTTCAAGTTCCCTTTCATCACCTAGTTTACCATCCTTTCAAGGTTCCTCAACAATCTTCCTTCCACAATTTCTTTTCCATATCCATTGCTTTCGCATGCTTGAAGTTCTTTCCTTGGTTTTTATCGGTGCAAACACTTCATTCTACATCACGACTCATTATAGAACAAACAAGAAGCCACTAGCATGAAGGAGCTCCTCTATCATTTGGTATCAAGAGCATAGGTCTTCAAGAAGACGAGTTCTTGGTTCCTTTAGTTTTGTTTCAACTATACCGTGTTTTTTGCCACTTTTTACATGGTTTTGTACCTATTGAAAGTAGTGTAGTTGAGTTTAAACGGTTCAAATTGCATTAATCTTCTTGAACTGTTCAAGATCCATTGTTTAGGTGTTCTTTGATGTGTGCCACAACTGTTTTACGTTTTCTTGAATCTTTCTTTGATTTTAACTGGTGAGAACTGTTGTTTTTTGTGATAGCTTTGAATTTTATGATCCATAGTATATGTCAAAGTCATGTGTACATCCAATTTGTCATAAATTCATTAGGTTTATACTTGTAGGCTAGGTGTTTGTTCAAATGCTTGTGAAAGAAATGTTGAGCAGAATGTGTTTGATGAAATGTGTCAAAGAAGTATGGCTTTGATTACTTTTTTCTTTTTATTATTGAGTTCCTTAATTCACTATTAGATCATTAGTGAGTTTCCTAGAGTCTCTACTATTTCCATATATCTTGAAGTTTGTTCTAAATCCATTGGAATCCATAGGTTTCATTTTCCAGATCTGCAACTCTTTGATGAAAGTCTACTGAATTTGAAAAATTTACTAGAAACGGAATATTGCATATATTTGTGCATGAAATTTTGTATAAGTCTATATTGAGATGTTATAGAGATACTGTGAAAAAGGTGCATTCAAATTCAATTTGTACAAAAAATAATAAATGTATAAAAGCTGAAAGCTAAATGCTGTTCGAAATCTGATGGAAATGCAAGTTCGCCTCTGTTTTTGAATTACTATAATTAATTATGTGACCGTATGTACCTGAAATTTGGCATGACCATAGCTTGACATGTTGGGAATGTGTGGTTAAAAATTGGTGAATTAATTTTTTTGTGGTGTGGACGTAATAAATTTTGGACGAGACGCTGCCAGAACCTTAGCACACTGACTGGAAAACTGATGAACTATACATAAAAATCCTTGCTATTCTGGATTTATCTAAAGCAACTCAGTGCTTAGTTTGAACTGAATTTTTCATGGATGTTTTTTAATGTGTTGGGATTTGGTGGTAACAATTTCATGATAAAAGATATCGTACATTTGTCACAATAAATCATATACCTATTGCTGTCAGAACTGAAAAATCTAATTTTGTTTTCTGTTTTCTTCATCTACCCTAGAGCCGTTAGTAGATAATCTTTTGAGTGTTGTACTTCCATTTTTTAGCCTTATTTTTATTGCTTGTCACTTCCATTTACATTCTTTGAGTTTTTCCATTAAAATTCTTCTTGAGTTGTGCTATCCAAATTATCCTTTTATTGTTTTACATTTTGTGGATTCATGGTGAACTAGTAGTACATTGATGAAAGCACTTGGGTTGAGTTGGTGTTCAATATATCAAGAGATGATTTTTCAAAGCAATATTGGAGGATGATTTACAAATGGAGATGCGGTATTGTTGCTAAAAAAATTTATTGACAAACTTGAGCAAAAAGGAGTGATACACTTGTGAGGCCATTTTCACAAACACTTGGAGTGAATAGCATAGGGATTTAAATTTTCAGCAAATTTTTGAATGTATTCATTTGAGTTGTAATTGCAAAACACTATTATTAGTGGATTAGTCTAACCGACATAGACGATGAAATGTTTCTAAGGCCCTTGGTGCCAAAGAACTTCACCACTAGTATACGTCAATTTGAATGTATTCATTTGAGTTGTAATTGCAAAACACTATTATTAGTGGATTAGTCTAAATGACATAGATGATGAAATGTTTCTAAGGTCCTTGGTGCCAAAGAACTTCACCACTAGGATCCGTCTAGCATTACAATTCTCACACCTTTGCTTTTACTTTTCTTTACATTTTATTTCCAATTTTTGATCAACTCGACTAGTTTTATTCTTGCTTAATTGAGTCACCTTCATTTGTGACTTAGTGAATTCACCATAAGAACGACTTGTGTGGTACATCGGGTCAGGCTTTGGCAAGGAAAGTCTTGGTACTTAAGTTGTCATAGTGACGCTCCTTACTTTCCTGGAATACCCCTGGTATGCTAAACTTGTTTGTCTTGCCTTGAGAATACTACTTCACAAAACTTAAGATGTCTAGACATTCTCACCCCATGGTGGCAATGAGTGCAGTGAAAATAATTCAAACTTAAGAAAACTATTAAATGAACGTCGTTCTTTTAAACTAAACACTGAAATACAATTTTCCATTATGGAGGAGGAAATGAAGACCTTAAGGAAGAAGGATCACAAGTCCAAATCTAAAACTAGTTCTACAAAAAAATAACATTCTGATATTGAGCAAGAAAAACCAGAGAGAGATAATTTGAGAATGGCAGAACACTATCAGCCTAATCCTTACAATCACCATAAGAAAGAGAGAAAATCCAAGGAAGTTAGGGTAGGTCTACCTCACTTTCATGGGAGTAATGAATGATATTGATACCTTTCTAGATTGGGAGATAAAGGTTGAACAGTTGTTTGAGTGCTACCATGTGAGTGAGGAGAGAAAAGTCCCTTTAGCCACCCTTAGCTTCCAAGGACATGCCCTGCATTGGTGGACAACCCTAGTAATCGACAAAAGTCTACACCATTTGCATTTATGTACTTTCATCATGATACTAACAAGCAAGAAGCTCTAAAAGAATCAAGGTGGAATCAATTTCTGAACTATATTTTTAGAAAAAAGTTTTGCTACAGAGTAAAAATAATCAACTATTTCATAGAAACAATCGATTGATCGGTACTCTAGTAAAATCAATTGATAGGTTTCCATAAATAATCGGTTGATTTCACATTGGCGTGAATTCTGCATTATAAAAACGCGTTTTGCAATTGCAAATTAACAATTTCTGCATTTCCAACTTTTGAGAACACTTAATATATTTAGGAAAGTATTTGAGGGTAAGCTTCCTAGTTTTGAACTCTAGTAAAATCAATTGATAGGTTTCCGTAAATAATCGGTTGATTTCACATTGGCGTGAATTCTGCACTATAAAAACACGTTTTGCAGTTGCAAATTAACAATTTCTGCATTTCCAACTTTTGAGAACACTTAATATATTTAGGAAAGTATTTGAGGGTAAGCTTCCTAGTTTTGAGAGGTTGGTCAAGATTTGCCAAAGATTTACCTTGGCTATCAATCTTAGAAGGAGTCTTGCTTGCATTTGACTAAGTAAAGCACCATGCATCCAAATTTGAGTCCAAGGAAGCCTTATCCTTTTATCTTGGTTCATATTTGTTGTTGTATTAGTGTTGGTTTTTATTGTAATTTGATTTATTGCAATATTGTTATTGTTTTACACTTAGATATGGTGTTTAAGTGTGTTTGGTGATGTATTTTCCTTTAGATAGTGTTTCCATTGTATATTTGCAGTAGGATTCTGCATACTGTATGGTAGGGTTCTGCACAGGGGTCTTGATCAATCTAGTAGGGTTCAAGATTCAGTCTTTGACTTGTATTTGTTTGTAAACTTGTGTGTTTAGTGGAACCTTTGCTAGAGTTGCAAAGGAACTGAATGTAACTCTTGAAAAAAGTGTGAACCAGTATAAAAATCTTGTGCACTCTCTTTGATTTTGTGTCATTTTGAATCACATGTCATTTCTGCATTAAAACTGGTTTTTCTAGTATAAACAACCAATTAAAATTGAGAATCAACGAATTAAATTTCTGGGTAGAACTTGAGAACTTTCTTCTACTAATAAAAATAATCGACTGAAAGCGAATTTAATCAATTCTTTTTAAACAATTTATAATAATTGACTTTGTCATAATTCTTGGTTAACTAAATTTTGTACGATTGATTAAACATAATTGAATCTGTTTTTAATCTTTGTTCTAGGTTTTAGTCAACTGTTCCAACAAATTAAATCACTATTTTTACTCCTCACTGTTTTGAAAACTGGTGTGACACAATTTTGATAAATTTGAATCTACTATTTTCAAATTCAACTTGTTAATTTTTTGGACTAAAATCTTTTAAATATCTTTTTGAATTCTCTTGAACACAAACTGCTTTGGAAGAAACCTTTAACCAAGATCATTGTTCATATTTTGGAAATACTACAACTGGAAAAATTTCAATCAATTGAATTGTATTTTTAATCAATTGTTTTTCTCTCTAAAGCAACTGTATTCTATTTAAGTATTGCAAGTTAAATCTCAATCGATTGTCTTGTATTTTATCCTGTTTTTTTTATTCACTATTAGGAAATTTTAATTGATTGATTTTTTGTTTTAACCGGTTGTTTTTCTAGACACATGTGAAAATTATTTTTCAGCTTGTTGTTTTGCAATTTTAATTGATTGATCTGTCTTTATTTTTATTGTTGAGCATTGACCAATAAAAATTTCTATTCTTTCCAAATACTTTTAAAAAAGAATTAATAGTTCAATTCACCCCCTCTTGAACTTCAGTCTACATATTTTTCAACACATAACTTTTGTTACAGACCTCAGATTAACTTGATCTTGATGTCATTTTGCATATAACTAAAACACATACAAACATTATTGTAAGGCCGAAGACTAAATTTGGACGAAAAAGTAGACAAAATAAGCCTTGAAGTTGACATACGGAATTTGGACAACATTTTGAGCGAAAATAATTACTCTTAGGTCAATTTAGGGCAACATAGAATGAGTCTGGGTCACCTTAGGTAGTGCAAAAGAATTAGGGTGAGGGTTTTTCCTTGGTGGGAGAGATTGTAAGGGGGGGAGAGAGAATATATATTTTTATGATATTTTGACAGCAGCCACACTACAAAGTTTTTTTGGGAATACAATTCGTTCATCTTTCTTTCTTCTTCTCCTTCTTCTTCTTCATGTCTGCATTTTTTTCTTCTCTCAATTTGTATTATTTGTGCTTCAATTTGGGATGCTAATCATGATGATGAGTGGCTAACCTCCTTCAATCTGGTGCTCGGAGGTTATCCCTTTCCGATTAATCCTTAGGTTCATGTTTTGTATTTCTTTCCGAAAATTACATGTTCACTTGTTTTTTTTAATTTGATTATTAGATTTAATAGTTGGATTAATCTTGTAATTGAATCAATACAGTTCAATTAGAATGTGTTATGAAATTCCCAAATTGGAATTATGTAGAACTGACAATGTTGTTCATGATGCGATTGCATTAGTTTGGCACACTAGATGTTCGATTAAATGTTTTACGATTGTAGGGTATTCAGTATGTTAAATAGATGCATGGATCCTGATCTATTTAACCCACACGTGTAATTTGAATTGTGTGTAAGAGCCGATGAAGGATTTGGGAGAACCGAAGGGAGCCCAAGTTGATTCTTCATTATTTGAATTCCTCTATTTTGTTTGATTTCTGCTTTTGTTATTGAATTTAAATACTTTGTTAAAAACCCCTGTATTTTAAGAGAATATTTGAGTGGTCCTTGGGAAGAATGACCTATGTTAGCTATACTATAAATTTAGCCACCTAGTTTATTTGAGGCACGTTAGGCAATGCACATCACTCCACCAGAGATAACATTTTATTCCAACTACCCAAATGATCTAATACACACATCCTTAATAGATCTTTTAAATATTGGATTGTTCTCCCAGATTGTTCATCTATTTGAGGATGATATGTAGAGTGATGACATGCGCCCCAGACACCCAAGTCACAGAGTAAAGAGGACACAGAGCTAGAGGTTTCGTCAGAAGCAACACAGAAGATTGGGCTTTATAAACCTGGGGCTTCGAAATAGCTGCTCGGATCCAAATTCAACCATGAAGAGATTTCTCTGAAGAACATGGAATATTAATAAGAAGTCCTCTACTTGTGTAAATATTTTAGAACAACAGAATAATTCAGATTCCTTAATCCATCATAAAAAATTAAAGGAAAAAAGTGCCAAAGAAGGAGCAATAAAGGAGTAGTGTGAACAAGGGCTAACATAGACAAAGGTTAGGGCTTGTGTGGTGTTAAGGCTGATTTGTAAGGATACAAGGTGCGGATTGCCATATGTCTTCATGGCAATGGAAAGGATTTAAAGCCATTATGAAGCTCCTAAATGGAGAACATTTTTCAACCAAGTATACGAAGCATGAAGTCCACATGACAATTACTCAATGGAAAGTTTTTGAATTAATTTTTAAATCCGAGTGACAAGTGCAACTGTCAACATCCAACTTCATCGGAGTAAATAAAATTTATTTCTAGAGAAAAAAATGTGTCTACTAGTTTTAAAAGAATGAAAAAATGAAGAAAAATATTTTTTCCTTTAAATACTACAAAACTAGAAAATTGGTATTTTCTATTTAAAAAAATTCAAGACGATTAGACTAGGACTTTATTTCTTTTCATTTTAGAATATATTAAAATGTATGAAAATATATAGTTTGGGTTCAAACCATTAAGTTTTACATAAAAATAAAAAATAACAAAAACAAATAAAATAATAAAACTAAATAAATAAAATATATTTATGAAAAAATAAAAAAGTAATGTAAAAAACAATAATAAAATAGAAGAACTTTTACTTTTTGCACCCCTTAAGTTTACTCTCACACCCTTCTTATATTTCTTTGAGCCACCTTTGGGCCTCCAAACAAGTTTTACTCCCTACACTCCCTTTATTACTTCACACTCCCAAAAAAATAATCAAAATAAAAAAAATAAAATTAGTATGAAATAAAATAAAAATAAAAGTAAAAATAGAAAAAAAAAAACATCTCTCTAACTCACTCACTTTGAGCTCTCCACACCCAAACTAACTCCCCACATCTTATTATTATCAACTTCTACCACTCACTCTCCTACACTCACTCAATGACTCTCATAACATATACACAATCCCTTTTTACTATTGAGAAAGACACGTGGAGGTGAAAGATACACAGATTGCACTCACAACAGTAAAGAAAAAAAAAACAAATGTGCCGTAAGTGAAAAAGAAGAAAATGATTTCAACGTAGAAGACCAAAATGTTCAAGTTGTGGTGTCCAGACCCTACTCTTCCACCACTATCCCCTTCGACGATGCTTTCTTTGGTCTCGAGGTGTATACCCAACTCACCGTTGACCCCACAATTGGGACTTATCTCCAGGGGACTTATCTCCAGCAGCCCATTTTCATGAAGAGGGTGCAGGATATCCAAAGAGATCTTAATAACCTCTACCTGCACTTGAAGAACCAGAGAGTCATGCATGCCCTAAGGGTTTTGGTCAATGTCAAGATTCAAACCCATTCACCCACTTACGCCAATATTTCTAATTTTCCTTTCTTATCTCTATCTGAGAGGAAGAGAGTTGCGAAAGTCAAACCTACCAAGCAAATCGAGCTTGAACCCAAATCTGAGCCCATTGAGTTATCTAAGGAGGAGAGTAGGTTTGGAGTTGATGAGTTTTGATGGAATCCTTGCTCTATGTCTCTTTTTTCAAAACAATTAAACCAAGGAAAATAAAGCAAACAGTGGTTAGAACAATGCATTGTAGTGTGGTCGAAAATGGAGTGATTCAAGACAGTGGAAACTTTATGAAAATGAAAATAATGACATGTTGTGCTTGAGTTAATTATTGGAACAAGGATATTGAGAGAGGTTAGGCCAACTCCCAATTGGAATTTTTAAGCTAGACTTCTAAGAGAAGCTAACAAAGATGAAACTCAAGAACCAAATGTCTTGGAAAATTACCACAACATAACACAAGTTCAAATCAAGCTTCACCTGTTCTTGTGATCACCTCTAGGTTAACTTCTCTTTTGAGTTTAGCCTAGGCATCTTATGAAAGTTGGCCTCACCTCTCTCACATCTCCTTTTTCCTCTAGACCATTTCATCCAATCTGTTAATTATATATTGCATTCATTACTTTCGTTGCCTCCTCCATATTGCATTCAACAGGAAACTTCAAATCAAGCAAATAGCCAAAGCTGGTTTTTATCATATGGTATTCAGATCTTAGGTTCATCAAAAGCTAAGTAGTTTCTTGTTGTTAAAATTGTTTCTGCACTATTTTCATTGTATTAAAATTGTTTTGTGTTGCTTTGTTGTTTTTAAAATTCATCCATGTTGTTTATAACTATTTTGACATTTTAAATGTTACACAACCATTTAATTGTTATTTATCTATATTCTAATTGATTCAAATAGTTGTTATTACCTTAAAAGATCCAATAGCAATGCCATAGGATTTTTCTGTTTACTACAACAATGTTTTCAATTTTGGTCGAGTCTTTCTATAATTTAACCGGTCCAATTAATTGTATTAGTGTGTCATTTTTCTTTAGTAATATGTATACATGTTGTCCAAGTCATTCCAAAATGTTATCAATTCCACTATATGTTCTAGTATATTAGGTGTTTGATTAAATGTCTAAGTGAAATTGCTGCATATTAAGTGTTTGATAAAATGTCTAGCAAAAGTTATACTTTTGTATGCTTTTTAATTTTTCATTTTTGAATTTCAATGCTTACTATTTGATCATTAGTAAGTTCCTAAGAGTCTACAATTCCATTATGTCTTGTTATCATGTTCAATTTTCTTGAATTCCTCAGGTTTCCATTCCTTGCATAGAAATTGTTTGCTAAAATGCACTGTAATATGTTTATAATGTATTATTAGAAAGGTGCATCCAGATTTCAAGTACAAAAACATAGATAAATAGAAAAAGCCAAGGTGCTAAAAGCTAAAAAAGAGTCCTAATGTGAAAATATTGCTCTTAATTTTCAAATTATTAATTTTTTTTCCAGTGTCGTTTTGATCCAATTTTTGTGTGAGTGGTTTTTGTATGATGTTGAGAACTTGTGGTTAAATTTTCAAGGAAAAATATTGTTAGCACCAATGCTAAGCATGTGATTTGATGAAGTCAATAAAGACCATAGCTTGCTGAAGTTCTGATGGATTGAATATGGACTATGTTCGATCAATGCCTAGCACGTGAGTTGATCAAGACAACTTCATGAAGAATCTGTTGGAACCAACCTGGACCATAATTGTTCAAGTGGATGACTTTGAGCCAACATGAAGATGGTTGGATGATTCGGTCTTAGGTCCTTAGTTGGGTTTGTGTGTTGGCTTGGTTCTTAATCATAGTTGCATGGTTCATCATTCTTGAGGTGCTAAGAGATTCACAAATATTAAAATTGTTTTTATTAAATTGGTTTTAAGAAAAATAGCATAAACTATTTTTTGTTGAAAATCTTTTTCAATCAATTGAATACTTGAAACAATCGATTGAATTGTGACAATTATTTCTGTTACAAGTGAAATCTTTGACTGAGTCTTCTAACAGTCAATTCAATCGATTGAATGGTTTATTCAATTAATTGAAACTATGACAGCTAAGCTATTTTAAAACTGATTTGGCTATATAAAAGAATTGGCACTATCATTTCAGATAACTAAGATTTTCGAAAAGCATTCCTTGAGATATTCTACGTGAGAAATAGTGTCCAGTTTGTGCGATCATTTTTGACAAAGCTTTTCAAAACAAGAAACCTCAAAGAACGTGAATCTTGAAGCATCCTTGAGTGAGGTTCTTGCGACTTTGGTTCCGGACCAAAGCTAAGTCTTCTACACCTGATCTTTAGTCGTTGTAATATGTTCTATGTAGAAGTACTAAGTGATCAATAGTTTATCTTACATTGTCTTGTAATCTATTTGCTATTTTCAATTACTAGGTTTGGAATTGAGTTGGTCCAGTGGGTTTCTGCACTGGTCTCACATCTGCTGAGGGGTTCACTAGAGTGTGAGTGCTACAGGGAGTAGTGTTTGCTTGCGGGTTGCAAGTGGTGTTAGTGTAGTGGGTTACACACTAGCTGAGGGGTTCAGTGAGGTGTGAGTGCTGCGACGAGTAGTGTGTACTGCAGGGAGCAGTGATAACTTGCTGGGAGCAAGGGTTGTAAACTGATCTTGTGATCTTTTTAGTGGAAATCTTTGCTAGTTTTCAAAGGACTGGACGTAGCCCTTGAGAAAGAGTGAACCAAAATAAATCTTTGTGTTATTGATTTCTTCTTCTCTCTTCTTGATCGTTCTATTACCTGCTTGCATTCGCCTAATAAACTGATCACTAAATCTTGCTATTCACTAAGAATTTCTGGGTGTATGTTTGTGTACTGAATCTATTTACGCATATCTGAATCTGTTTACACATATTTGAATCAACTGTGCTTCTGAGTTATTTTTATTGTTTATTCTTTAAATCTACTGGACTGTGTTTAATCATCTTGATTCTGGATTAACATATCTCTGTATTGAAAATTGTATTCTGGATTTATTTCTAACAACTTCCGCTGTGCATAATTGATTGTTTACTGGACAGTCCAGAATTACACGAGTTGATTGATTGAATCAAGAATTTTCATTCTTTGCTTCAAGAACATTTTACATTGCAAAAAGATTTTGAAAGTTCAATTCATCCCTCCTCTTGAACTGGTCTAAACCTTATTTTACAAATACGTTGTAAGTAATAAATCAAACAACAAGTGCTACCACAACTAGAATTCTAGTTTTATTTTCAATTTTTGTAATATACTCTAGTGCAAATCATTAGGAATTTGTTTTGAGTGCCTACTTTCATTCAATACCTTAATTTCTTGTTTTGTCCAATTTTTCAACATTCCTTGAGTTTGTCATCAATTAATCAATTTGACTTTAGCTTCTTAGAATTTTGAGCTTTTAGTACTTTACATTCTTGGCCTCTTGAGTGAATTAGACATTGGAAAAGAGAAATTATGCATGAGTTAGAACTAATTTACAAATTAGAAATTTTCTTCAAGTGTAGCATCTCAAGAGATGTTCACAAAGGAAGAAGCCTCTCGAATGCAGCTGAAGTGAGAGTTAAACACTTGGAAAGTTGAGTGAAACACTTGTGAAGCATTGTATGAAACACATGTAGTGCATAATATAGGCTTTAATTTTCAGCAAGCAATTTGATTGTATTATTTTGAGTTGTAAGCTATAAAACATGTTTAATAGTGGATTAAAATTTTGTTTTAGACGATGAGTGTGTCTCAAAGGTCCATAGTGCCAACTAGTCTCACCTTTAAGCACGCCTAGCTTACACTTTTGTGGGATTAATTTTTGTTTAAGTTGGTAGTGTGAATTGTCTTAGTTTGTGTTCTAGAGATTTTCACCGCAAGAAAGACTTGTGTAGTGCATTGGCATCAGGTTCTAACTAGGAAAGTCCTGGTAATTAAGTTGTCCATGTGACACATCTTACTTTCTTGGGAATCCCCTTTAGTGTGTAAAACTTGTAACTTCTTAATTTGAAAACCTATTATACAAAACTCAAAGATGTCTCGACACTCTACTCATCACAGTGACAACGAATCCAGTGATAATAAATCTGATTTAAGAAAAATTTTAAATGAAATTTGATCTTTAAATATTAACACTGACGTTTAGTTTGCCATTGTGAAAGAAGAGTTAAAGACCTTAAGGAAGAAAGATGTTAAATCAAAATAAAAAGCAATTATTAAAACAAGTTCTTCCAAAGGGATAAATTTTGGGAAGGAGAGGCAAGAGATAACTTAAGAGTAACTGATTATTATTAATCTGACCCTTTAGCCAGACATAGACGAGATAAAAAGCTTAAAGAAAGTACGGTATATCTTCCTCACTTTTATGGTAAAGATGATGTGGACACCTTTTAGATTGGGAATGAAAGTTGAACAAATTTTTGAGTGCTACCAAGTGAGTGAAGAGAGAAAAGTTCTATTGGCCACCCTTAGTTTCCAAAGTCATGCTATGCACTGGTGGTCTGCCTTTGTAAGAGATAGATGTCTCCATAACGAGCCTTCTATAGTATATTGGAATAACCTTAAGAGTGCTTTGAGTCGTAGACATATTCCTTCTTATTAATTGTGACCTTATAGATAAACTCCATAAACTGCATAAAAACAACTTGAGCATAGAGGAATATGGGTAGAAAATAGAGCTTTATATTATGAGGGTGAGTATAAGAAAGGAGGAATATGTGACTATTTCTAGGTTCTTAAGTGAATTAAGTTTATATATTAGAGATAAAGTTGAGTTGCTACCTTATAGAGACTTTAATGATTTAGAACAAAAATAATGAAAAAAATCTTTTACAATGAAAAAAAATTCAGAAAAGTAGAGAGATAAAAGAATGAAGAGAGAGGAAAGAATAAGAAAGGTAATAAAAATGTGTATCTGGAGTTTTAAAATTGATATAAAACCTCCATTCTATCTCGCATAAGAACACATCCTAATTCCACTTTGGAAGCATTACAAAATATCATGAAATGTTCAGTAAGATCGGGTAATGCTAACACGGGAGAAAACTTGTTTAATCTTTTCATAAGTTTCTGAAAAATAGTCTCACATTTTTTGTCTATTCGTAAGTTTGACCACTCTTGGTAAGTTGAGTTAAGGTATAACTATTCTAGAAACCCTTCAATGAATATTCTACGATATCTTGCCAACTAGGAACTTCAGTCATTGTCTTTGGTGGTTCTCCAGGATTGTCATAGTATAATAAAACTAGCTTAATAAACACTTCGCAAAAATCACCCTCAATGTCTCTTGCCATGCTTCTATGCTATGATTAACATCCTCATTAATTTCTCCACCATTCTTAATTATAAGTTCAAATATTTAAAATTAGAAACTTATGCCATGATATCTTCTCCCATTTTTACTTCTAAGTCATATTATGATATACAAATAATAAGTTAGGAACCTTTGTTGGTTTGTTGTTTCAAATTCTATTTTTATGTATTTTTCCTTCTAAAAATAATTGTAGTCAAAATCACATCAATCCAAGGTATCTAGCCAAACAAAAGTAATACCTATTACTTTGAGCATGGTTTCAATATCCCTTATAGAGTTTTATGCTAGCTTCGTGTTCTCGGATCAACTTATTCTAATAAAGTATGGGACAAAACACATTCTTAGTTCATATTAAGACAATTCATGTTTGAACATCATCATTCATTATTAAAAAAATGTCATAATTTAAAGAGTACTTACTTCACATTGTTAATACTCAATTTCGAACAAATAAAATTACATAAATAAATAATAAAAAAAGAGAAAATTTGTTTCTAATCAATTCTTAAGAAAAATTGAAAAAAAGAATATCATTTAGTTAGTTGCTCATATTAATTTTGAGGTTTATCGTTTTCTTTATATTTGTTTTATTTTCAAGAAAAAGTAAAAAAAATAGTTTTCATAGTTGTCTATATTTTTTTAGTAAAAAAATAAAGAAAAAATAAAAAATATATTCATTGGCTTTATTATTTAAATTAAATTAAAAATAAAAGAAAAAGAAAAGCAAATTTGGTCCATTTTAAAACAGTCTCCAAAAAAATAAAAATTGATTAAAAGCCCATCTCCTTAAGGTTTCAAATAAAAAAATAGAGTATGGTATTCACACCACTGTTTTTTATCATGCACTCCTCCAGTTTTTGGGCCAGGCTGATTTTCTTGTACAACTCCTTGTTTCGTCAATCCGCACTCCCTCTCTCCCCTCTTAAGCCAACCCTTCAAATTATCCACTTAAACCCCTCTCACAGGTACCTCCATATTCATATTTTGTTTAATTAAAGAAAAATAATTTTTTATTGAAATTAATTGGAAATAATAGAAAATTAAAGAGAATTTATTATTGGATTTGAATTGTACGGTGTTTGTGTTTAATTGAAAATAATAAAGAATTCAGAGAATTTATTTTTCAATTTCTAGGAAACAATTGAAAAGTCAGAGAAATATTTTAAAAAAGGATTTTCACAACAGATCCTCATGATACTCATCTTCATCTCCACTCTGCTCTAATATCACCAAAGTCTTTAGAAAAAATTATACACCTAACAATTTTACTTAAGCTTTGTTCTCATATAGAACTATGTCGTTTTTTAAGTTTTTGATTTACATACATAATATTGAGATTTTCTCAATACCAAAGGAAGAATGTAGAGGGTAGTATCATTTTATCCCTATCTCTATTTTGTTTTCACTAGAAGAAAAATGAGAATTACATACAGCCAAAATTCATACATAATGTTAAAAATATGTATGTAATTTGAATTTACGTACAGATCACATACCACCAAAAATATGTACATAAAACCTTCGCAGATACAACCATCAAAATAATAATAGAGTAGATGAGTAACTTTCTTTTATTCAAGTTTTAAAAAATATTTATTTTTACTTTATATGTATTTTTCTTAATTATATATAAAATAATATTTAAATTATTACAAAATAAGATAAAATAAGAATTATGGCAATAACTTTAAATAAATATAATTTAATAGAACTAGTATGTAACTCAAATTAAAATAAATAAAATAAATAAGATCAATTCATAACTAAATATAAAGTAAATAAACTAAATAGAAGCAAGATAAAGTAAATAAAATGAGTAGGATTAGTGAGTAAGGATAAAATAAACAAAATAAATAGGGTCGAGATAAAATAAATATGATGAATGAAAAATTGAAGATAAAATAAATAGGACTAATTCATAACTAGAGATAAAATAAAATAAAAATAAAAAAGACCATTAGAGATATAATAAATAGGACTAGTTTATAACTAGAAATAAAATAAAAAAAATAAAAAAAAGACCATTAGAGATAAAATAAATATAATCAATACATGATTAGATATAAAATAAAGTAAAATAAATAGGATAAGTACGTAACTAAGGATAAGATAAATACCAGAGGGTAACTAGAGATAAAATTAAACAAAATAAATAGGATGAGTCAATAACTAGAAATAAAATAAATAGAATTAATGTGTAATTAGAGATAAAGTAAATAAAATAAATAGAATCACTACATTCAGGATAAAATAAATATAAAAATAATAAAATAAGTAAGATAATCATGATACTTCAAAATAAATAAAAGATTAATAAATACACATAAATATGTTTATTACATTATAAATAGAGTTATAATTATTGTGAGGAAGTTTAAAATGTTTTTAGTACAAATTTCCTTTTTATGTTCATCTTTTTCTTTCTCTCTCTTCTTTTGGTCTCTCTTTCTTTCTCTCCTTCTCTCTCTTCCTTCTTTCTCTCTCTTTTTTTTTTTACATCTTTTCTCAACATTCAAATTTCTCATCAATTTTTCAAAAAAGTGAAAAAAGTCCATCATTTAGTTTAAATTTTATTATTTTCATTTATTTTTGAAAAAAATATAAAAATGTAGTTTTTTTGTTACATGTTCTTTATTTTTGTTTTTCTAAAAAATACAAAAAAATATAGTTTAAGTCTTTATCCTCTTTTATCATTTTAGGAAAAAACAAATAAAATATATCATTTTCGTTTCATTAAATATACAAATAAAAAATGAAAAAAAGTTAAAAAAAAGAAAAATGGGATTTACTTCCTCACCTCCCTTATTCTTATTCTCACCACCCCTTGTTTGGGCAAGACAGTTTTACTTCCTTACCTCCCTTATTTTTGTTCGCACCCTTTCTCTTTATTGGGCAAGCTCCACTTTTCTCCTCACACTCCCTCTTTTCTTCACTCACCGCATCTTACATTTGGACCACGGGTCAAATTCCAATCTCACCTCCCTCCTTTCTCTTCACCCCTCATCTGCCATCCTTCTTTCTCACCACCCCTCCTATGCTATTTTAATGCCAGTAAGAGTATTAACAGAATATTTGTTTCAGTTTTGAAATTAATTGCAAAACATAATTTTTTCCTTCTCTTTTTAAATAGATTGCATTGTTCTCTTTTGATAATTAATTAAAAAATGAAAGATCAAAACATATTATATAAAAAGGATTAGATTATGCTTTGGGGGAGGGAATTGGTCTCTGCTCTCACATATAGACATTCTTTATACACACTCCTCCCATTCAGTTTCTTCCTCTGGCTCACATAAACAGAAACAAATCATCCACTCATACAAGAAAGTTTTATTCACCCTCTTTTCACTCTGTTTTCGTTTCATTATGCATTCAACCAAACCAAACCAAGCAAGTATTCCCACCATGACTAAAAACACTACACATCACCAAATACCTTCCTCTTCCACCACCATAGTCTCCAAATGCCTCATCCATCTCGACCACAAATCCAACTTAAAACCACGAAACTCTCTGTTTGTGACCTTCCAATGTTGTCGTGTCACTACATTCAAAACGGTGTCTTGCTTACTGCCTCACCTTCTTCCTTCCAACACTTCATTCTCTCTCTCAAATACCCTCTCTCCGCCACTCTCTCTCACTTCCCCGCTATCACCGTCTTTGACGACGCCCTCTTCATCAACGCCACCTCAGCCACTATCTGATGGAGGAGCTGATGAACCTAAGTAATTTTTTATTTTTAATTTTTTTACTTTCTTTTTGGAAAAAATAAACTTATTTTAAAAAATTACGCTCATTTTACTCATTTAATTAAAGTAACCTTAGGACAGACGATGTAAGGTACTAATAACTTTCGTGACTCTTGAACCATAAATCCATCGTAGACCACAATTTTATTTTCGATTTTTTTTACAGTTTTCTATAATAAATTATGGTGACGATTCATTTTTCTACTTTTCAATTATTATTTTTCGTCATCCCCGTCATGATCCCAGTTATGATAAATGACGACTCTACTCGAACATTTTTTGAGAATCAAATCAATTTAACTGAATAAGTAAAAATGAGTGTGGTTTTTGAATGTTTATCTTTCTCTTTCTTATTGTATATATGATTGTTATTTTGTTATTACTAAAATTGAATCCTATTGTATATATGATTGTTATTTTGTTCTTACTGGAATTGAATCCTAGGATAGATGACATGTTATATATATGCTTGGAATTTTTTTTGCAGGTAGTGGTTTGGGTGCATTTTCTCCCTTCACACACCCTTTTATTATTGCATATCATGATTGAGACAGGATATGAGAAAACTTAGATTTAGAAGAGGTTGTGTAACAATGCTGATGGGGATGATGTACTTCCTTCCTCAGCTTTCGCGAGAACCCTAGTTAGAATTTGTTCTCTTCATTTATATATCCATAGTAAATTTTCATAGAAGAAAAATATTTTAGTAAAATCAATGAGTTTGAGTTTCTTTAAGTTCAACCTAGGTTAATCCTATAGTAGGGTGAAACCTAGTTTTGTCTTGAAAACGTGACGTGACTGGAAAGTTTATCAAAAAGCCAAATAGCCAACCTTGTTTTGATAAAATAAAACTTTTGTGCACCCCTTGAAGCTTTAAAAGAAATTCTTTTTCATTCTTGAATCTCTTATCTTTGTTATAAATTAATTGACTACTTCACTTTAAGTAGAGAGAAAAAAAGTCATGATCCTTAGCATGATTCATGTTTGGGAAAAGTTATTAAAATTAATACATAAAGGGGTATAAAGTCAAATTGAGAAAAAATTGTGGATTTTTCCTTCCAGAAAATAAAGAAAATATATAGTAAATAAATAAATGAATGTAGGAGAAAAGTTGATATTAGGTTAAAGTCTAGTTTTGAAATAGAAAAGTGTTGAATTTTTTGAGTTTTTGAGTTTATTAAGTTGCTCTCTTTGCTTGAAGTGTTTTGATTATCTAAAAGAATAAATATTTTTCTTAGTTCAACCACATTACAATAGAATAAAATTCATTATGATATTGCGTGTTTTTGAAGATTTTTGGCTTATGAAATAAAAAGCAAAGTTAAATTGTGAAAAATTATTGATAAAAGAGAGAACAACATAACTTGAGACACTAGTGTGTATGAGTGAAACACATTTTTTGGTGAGGATTAATACCTCTAGTTGTTGATTGAAAACATTGTGTCATTGATAAGGTTGTGTCATTATTTGTTACCTCTACACTATGAGTACCATAATTGATTCTTAACAAGGAAACACTTTTCCTTGATGAGATTGATTTGAGTAGGACCGTACATGATTGATATCTGAAATGTTTGTGTTAATTTATCTCTAAATTGTTATACCATTGCTGAGTAGTATCTATCTGTGTCAAGTTACCTTTGCTTGAGGGCAAACAATGTTTTAAGTTTAGAAGAGTTTTGATAACATGAATTTTTATCATACTTTTTAGTTAAATTTTATAATAAAATTAACTCTTCTTAAGCTTAGAATCTATGCATTTTTTTAGTTTATTAGAGTTTTGTTAATACTTGCTTATTGAAGTCTAAGAATGAAAATTTACACTGATTCATTATATTTTGTCTAAAAAATAAACAGAAAGCATTAAATTAAGAAAAGGAGAATTAGAACTCTTGAAGAAGGATATAAAAAAAAGTTACTAATTTCTAAGTTTTTTTAATAATTAATTATTGGTATATGAGAATGAAAATCTACACTAATTTCTTATATTTTGTTTAAATAATTAAACAAAAAATATTAAATTAAAAAAAGAACATTAAATTAAAAAAAAAAGAAAAAGAGAATATAAAAGAAAAAGTTAACACAAGATAGTTAAGCCTAGCACCAGAAAATTGAATCTAACCTCACTAAAATTGAAAACAAGGTTGTTGAATTACACCCGACACCACTACATAAGGCCATATGTCAATTAGGTCGAGGCTTTTAAGAGTGAATTACATTAATAGATTGTATACATATTAACTTATATATTTTCAACTAAAAAATAATACAAATCATACTTGAACAACATACTTTAGGATTTCTTAATATAATCATTTTTTTTCATTGTTAATTTTTTTTTCATGATTACGAAAAGCTAAACTTATTTTTATTAGAATTCAATATAATCTATTGAATTCTTATATAATTAATATTAATATTATATATATATAGATATATATTCTAATATCAATATCTTAATTCTTTGTGCAATATCTATTTATCCATAGTTTTATATTTGATTCTTGGAAAAGTATTATTTCTGATCTAAAACTGAACTCAAATATCTATATCTAATAAATGTTGAAACATCTAATAAATGTTTGTGTTTAGTGACTATATTTGATTCTTAAAGTATGAAAAATTATTGTTTGTGATCTAGAATTGAACTGAAATATCTAATAAATGTTTGTGTTTAATAACTGAGCATGATCCCTTTTAAGACTTTTGTTATAAAAACAATTCTTAAGACTTTTATGATAAAAACAAGTCTTATTTATATGATTATCAAGAAATTGATTATTTAAGCTCATTCATATAAAAAATTAGAAATTGATTATTGTTGTGAATTGATATTAACAATTCGAAAAGAAAATAATAATTCATGTAAATAAGAAAATAATAATTCATGTAAATAAGATTTAGTGGAGTCTATCCCTAATAATTTTATCTTATTGATCTTTATCATGTCTCTACAATTCAATTATATAACAAAAATACATAAAAATTATTTAGTTTATTTATTTACAATTTTATTTTCTCACACTAATTAAATTATAAAATTACTTTTTAATCTAATTTTATTATAATTATAAATATTGTTATATATTACACAAGTTTAGAGATGATATTTATTACATAGATGATATTTATTACTTCTACAAAGAGGAGGAGATGATATTTATTACTTACCATTAGAATTAAAATAAAAGGCAAATACATATAAAGCTCATTCTAAATTATATTGGGTACCTCTTAGTGTCTTCAATTTATTTTTGTGGACATCTAAGTCATATGCACACAACATGTGCATTAATCACATGCAATAACATCTGTCTTTTGTCACTTGTAACCTCCAATATAATGAAAGATAACTTCATATACATGCCTTTTGTACATGCACTCCATGCATCTCAAATGCATGCACATTAATGCGAAGGGGCAAAGGGATAATTATCCCCCTTCGTTGCCTCTCTTTTCTCTCAAATCAATGTATTCAAATGTGAATTATGCTTTTAGTTTCTCCGGTCCCATACCCGTGACTATAGTACATGGCTAGATCCAAACAAAATATAAACAATTTTGCTTACTCTAGCAAAAATATAAAAATTGCTTATATTATTTAACTATTATATCTTGCTTACCAGTATCCCAACTATAGAAATTATTGTCTACCAAAGGCTGATCCTCTATTCTTTATTTCCTGCCCTTTTTACACATGGAGAGTATTAAGCTATATAGGCCATCATATAATTCTGATTGTGATACTAATCACTAACTCACAGTAACTCACAACAGTTACATTACAATGAGACCCTTAACAAGAAGCTCCCTAATACGTCATTACATCTGAACATGGTGCATGAAATAATGTAACATAGCTAGTTGTTGGGCAGAAAAAGCATTACATTATGTGCAAGCAAGCAACTAGCAAGTATCAAAATCAAAAGCATGAACAGATTCTCATAGCACTTTGTAAACTATGCTCAGCCCAAAAAAATTTGCTTTAGCATTTCTCCTGGTTGATTAGACTCAGTGAGATCCTGTCTTTACATTCTTTAATATATCTCGTGAGCAAACCTATTTTGATAAAATAGACTTCCACTTCTAAGCATATGATAGATATATTCACGCTTGAAAAGGGAAACATCCTTGAATACTGCTGCTCTACATCCTCTAATCTAGAGTATGTCACTGCCCTCAAAAGGCCTAGACACCAGAACATTACTCAGTAGTATCTCATCTAAAATATATTGCATGGAATTATGATTATGGCCTTTAAGTTTGGTGAGTCATGTGTAGAACTCTGAGCTTTAGTTATTCGCATGACAAGAATAAAACCCAAATACGTGTTGTGGTGAAGATGAATGTACGTAGAGTAAACATCAAAGTTCAACTTTCATCTGACTTGTTGACACAGTACCTACAACAGAATGTGGCAGAGGTAATGTGATTGAGAAATGTAACTTGACTAAAAGGGGTTGTTTGTTGGGAATCCATACCATCAACATCTTGGTTACTCAGGGGAGCAGTTGTTGCAAAACTCATCTGTACTACGTTGTGAAGCTCATCCTCCCATACATCAGATAACTATAATAAATAGTGTATGAAAACAATTGAAAAATATAGTCAGGAAAACTATTGGATGAACAGCAATTTAACATAAGCATGGTTAATTTGTAGTATAACAGCAAAGGATGGCCTTGGTTGGGGGAGGATTTTCAACATTACTCTAGTGCCGCAATCTACAGCAAAAATTATCCATTCACAAATCTATCATATATAATTACAATTAATATATGTAGCACCCATACTTGAAGTGTTTACTCACATAAACAGAGAAATTATGTGCATGGTGAATGAGAAATGATTGATATTCTAATGGATCAATACCTGATTTGGCTCCTTGAACCCACTATTCAAGGGAGCTAACTGTTGATGGATGTTTCTTTGAAGAATGTCAGCTGAGTTTACCATGCTGGGAATAATAGGATGAATCAGCCCTGGTTGAGATGGATGTAATGGAGGAAAAGCCATGGATATATCTAGAGGAAACCCTAGTCCAGAAGAAGGACTGGGCCCGTGTTGAAGAATCTGATAATAATGTTCACCATGTAACAAGGTGACATCAGGCACTTGAACAGAATATAAATCTCTTCCCACTGGTAACTAAATAAATTAACAACTTACATCTTTTGCAAGAAGTCCTTCAACATCAAAATCAAGCTGCGGATTTACTGTTGCAAGTTTCATAGACAAAAACTGCAAAATGAAAAAATCGGGTGTCAACTTAACTTGAAAAAAAATGAATCAATAATTTTTCTTAAATGAAACAGGTATGGAAAAGCACCAGTACACTGGCTCCATCACAACCAGGTTGGCATTCAAAGCATCAATATATGTATGTATGTATATATAGTAATTAGCAAAACGAAATCTTGCATCTTCATTCAACATCCAACAAAGATAACAGTGATCAGAGAAGAATGAATCGTAATGATTCAAACTAAGGTCATTTCAAATACATAGAAGAAGGTCAATGCAAATAAATATTGACACTATGCTTAAGCAGAACCAGAACATAAAGTGCAAATCAGTTTCATGACTTAAGAGTCACAAGTGGGAAAAGAGAGTGAAGTTTTCCCTCCATACCTCAACCTGCCTCTGAAGTGATTGTACATAGTTGATGATTTCATCTAGCATTACTGCCTTGCCAGTGACCTAAAAGCATAGAAAGTAATAATAATAACAGTGTTAAAAGGATGTGATACCAGAACAGATAATAATATGACACTGAATTCTAATTTCAAACTTTTAAGCCACCTTGCTGCATCCCGGTACAAGGTCTTGAAGAAACTTCATCCTTTCACTTATCTTTTCCCTCCTAACCTGCAGTAAAAATATAATTTAAAATTCTTCATCCAAAAACTCCATTTTCATGACAGAAAGTTCTCACAAAATCTTACTCTCTCCGCAAGGCTATGGCTATTTGTTGCTTGACCCCGGCGAGCCCTAACATGTATGTATTCCTCCTTAGGTGGATCAGAAGCTTGAGACCCCGCTTTGGCATTCTTCCCAGAAGCCTTGGTTGCTGCAGTTGGTTGATGGTCTAGCTTCTGTTGATTCTCAGAGTTGTCCTTTGTAGCTTCATTAGGAATTTCAGGAGCTCCATTGCCTTTATCATTATCAGCATCCTACCACCATGAAAACAATCAAATGGATAAGATGAAATAGCATCACAGCATCACACATACAGTAGATACATCTGAATCACAAGTCACAATCATACCTGCACACTTCTTTTCCTTTTCTTTGAGTTTAGCCCTTTGATAGAAGAAGGCTCTCCACTAGCACCTTCCAAGATTGGAGAATCATCCTGGCCACCACCATCATCACTAGATTCAGCTCTATCAGTCTCATTAGCTGGCCTAACAAGAGATAGCTTCCTATCATCATGAGACATAACATGACCTTCACTTCTTTTATCACTCTTTAGAGGGCTTCCTTCCAGATGCTCAACAGACGGAGACAAATCTTTAGTAGCTTCAACTACATTCATATCACCTCCTTGAGATTGCCCTCCAGTTACAGATTTCAACCCATGGCCTGCAATAGCATCTCTTGCTCCATAAACCCCTGTTGATTGAGCAATACCATATGAGTTCACCATATCAGTAAAATTCCCTCCACTGAAGCATGAGAATCTTGCAGCTCTCTCAATGAATCCAGAATCAGTTGGAAACTGAGATAAACTGTGCGGAAACATCCCGGGGCCATTTGGTAACAGAGAATTAGCAGAGTTCCAAGCCATTTCAAGTGTTCCATGATGATCCTGACCTACTCTTCCAAAGCCAAAACCATCTTTTTTTATTCCAGCAGTATTTGAAGAACCCCCATTGTTGTGGACATTAAAGTCACAAAATCCCAGGTTTTGAGAGCTGGGGGAGTTGTCCCAGTAGCTTGGTCCAAAAGAGTCCACCATTGAAGCAGAGGAACATGAAGACGAACCAATCAAATCCCCTCTGCTGGCATTCATAGAATTTCCCATGGCAACCAACCCTGCAGAAGAATTTGCATTTGCAAGATTTGCATCCCCAAATCTCCAATCCGAGTGCATACCACTAGAATAACCCATAGGATCCTCACTTCTATCCACCTCAAACTTTTCTTTGTCACCCATATCCACCCCACCTCAACAAATTATACCAAACCACCCCACAAGCAGATTCTTTTCTATGATCTTTTCCCAACTAATTGATAACCACAGAAAATTTAATAATAATTACTTTCAACAGTGGCCAAATATTGTAAACAGTACAGCATGAAAAAATTATCAAAAGTGGTCAAACTTCAAATAAACAAACCAACAGATGGAACCTCCTAAGCCTCAATACAAATTCAACAAATCCGATTCCATGACAAGCATCAACCGGAATCCAGAACAACCGTGAGAACTGAAGGAACTAGAAACTTGTCTAAGTGTTTGAAGCACAAATAAAAAGGCTAGAAGAAGCAGGAAGAGATAAAGCAGATTGAGTAAATGAGGGTAAAAATTGGTAGAGGCTCAAACAAAATCCAAATACCCAAAAGATGTACCAAAGCTCACACGAGCATGGCAGCTACCATTTCCAAAGCCAACACTGAACTTGAAGTACCAAAAATCATAAAGAAGGCCCCCCAGGAGAGAGAGAGAGGCTAAAAAAGACTGTTCAAAGAAAGAGCTAAAAAGAAGTCCATGGAAACAGTCAATTATGCAAACAACATTGATTTCAGCATAATAAATACCCCCATTCAAGCCCTAGTCAGTGTTACAGAACCCAACCCTGCAAACCCAGAGAGAGAAAAAGAAGATTAAAAAATTACAAAAAGGACCCAACTTTAAAAGTGGGAAGAGAAAGATACCCATTTCTGATCCTCCTCCTACTTTCGGAACTCTGCCTTCCATTAAAGCCTTTTCCTCAAATCAAAACCAATTTATTCAATTTGGGATTTCTTCAAACTTGCTCCTTCATAACAAACCTGCCTTTCACTGTGCCAGAGAGAGAAAAACCCATCAAACTCTTACTCTAGAGAGAGAAGAGGAGAGAAAAAAAAAAACAATAAAGGTAGAAGAAAGAGAGGGAAATACAGGTAAAAGACCAATGTGTTTACGAAGGAGTGTGGAAAGAAAAGGTAATGGCATAGAAGCTCCATTTATATACCTCACGCTCGCATCAAAAAGAGAGCTTTTGATGATTAACCACCGCCACAGGTACTGTAAAATAATAAATAATAGTAATAAAAAGACCTGCCCCTTAAGCTCCTCTTCCTCAATTTTGAGAAATTAATAATGATTGTTTTATCCTACTTTTTCATATTTTTGGAGAAGTTCTATGCGATAATCATATCAGTTTGAGCTAGCAACTGACATTGCCAACTCTTACCTGGGGTGTTTTTCTCTTATCTTATTGAATTGTCCTTTATTACACCTTGAAAGAAGTGCATGGAGGATCTTTAATAAGCTTTTCCTTTGGTTTTGGTCAAGGCCCCCAAATCTAGCTGGGGTCATGTACTCATTTCTTTTTTGCCTGCAATATAAAAACACTGCTCTAAACCGGAAACAAGCCATATGGCTGTTGTTTTTTTTTTGTTGTAAATGTTATTATTATTATTATAATAATAATAATTATTATTATTATTATTAATAAGCATTTCAGCATGTATATTTCTATTTCCCCTTCAGTAAAATTAAATATGAAAAACAGTTTAAAAGAGAATAATAAAGAATATCAGAATACTTCGATTCTCATGCGAGTAATAACAGGATCTATGTGTAATAAAAATAATAAGCATGATGAAATATAATAGAAAAGTATTTACAATTATAGAAACGAATTGAAAAAATATTCTTGAAATTATAAAGATGTTATTTAAAATTTTTAAAGAGAAATATTACAAACAATTTAACCTCTTTCTTATGAAAAGGTTTATTTATATAGATATTTGCATACATTATTTTTTATAACATGACAAAGATGGTTTTGATCAACTTGCCACTAATTTTCAATTATAACATATGGATAAAGTTATCACACTAATTTTGACATTTTTTCAAATTTTATGAAATTTTTGTTTATTTTTAATATAAATTTTTAAGTTGAGGATATGAATTAAATTGTGATAATTCTGCTTCTTTGACACATGTATAGACACATGTATGAATGTTGTTATTTGTAATGTTTTTTTAATTGTTCTTTTGAGCTGGTAGATGTGAGAACTGTCATGTCATCATTCTATTTTTTTATAAGAATAATGATTTTTCATTTAGTAGCTTTTGTAAACTTTCATTAATGTGTGCATTGATATTTTGTATCCATTCTTTTATTTGTCTTGTTATACCAACTTTATGTTGAATTTTATTCATCACTTTATTTTGATTCTTGTTGTCAATTATTTTATTTTCACACCTTCCTATGATTGAATTATTATTAAGTTGTCATATGCTACTATCGAAGTAATAGATTGAGTAGCTATAAATGAGATCAATCTATATCCATATACAAATGTAGAATTTTCTCAAAACTTTTGTGAACTATGAATGTTTTTCTGGGATAAAATATAATATGTGACTCCAAGCATCTATATAGTCATAATATGAATAATGTTGAGGGTTAAAACTTCTTGAGAAAAACCTTTTTTCATGTAATGGTTGGTTCCACTCTTGAGGAGTAAGGACCTCTAATATTTTTATTTTTTAATACAAGATATATCCATTGTTATCTAGAGTATTTGACCCTTATCTGGAATCAGTATCAACTGATATTAATGTATAAAAAGTATGGGTTTTGTTGATATTTATGGGTGTATAATAAAATTATAAAGGAAATATGGTTTCAGCAGTTTTGATTGGTGTTTCTCCTAACCATTCTTTTTCAAGGGTAATAATAGGTAATACTTCTAGTGTATTTATATAATTTTATATGGGATTGGGAGTGGTTTGGGGATTTATGGTAAGAAGATTTTGAAGGATTGCTAATTTAAAAGTGTTAGCAGTAAAGTCTTTTGGGCCACTAAGAATATTGGTATATTGTAAAGGAGTGCATAGGTTGGTAGAGATTAATGGATTTGGTATGAGATTTTCAGGATTCTACCAAGGTTGAATTTTTTGAAGGTACATGTAGTCTTAATAGTCATAAAGATGATCCATGGTGATATTTATTAGTATTTATGGAACTTGTTGCTTTAGTTGACCCTAATGGGAGACCTGATCTTTTGTAACTATTTTACCACTCATGATGATGCTTGTAAAGATTTTCATGTCAAAAAATCTAGAAAACAAATTTTTTCACCTTTTATATGTTTTGATGTCAAAATCAAAACATTATAATAAAGCTTGCCATCTAGCAAATATATGTTTCAAAACCAAATTTTGAACATTATTTGTTAAAACACTGGATGCAGATTCGCAATCAGTCAATTCTTATTAAAACTTTGTATTCAATAAATTATCTTGAATTTTTTTTTTACACATAAAACAATAGAAAGGATTTCTCTTTCAACAATAGAATATTTTTGTTGTAATGCATGCCAGATTCCAAAATGATATCTGACAATTTGTTCTTTTGAATTTTTTGTTTTAAGATTCTCTCATATCCTGATTCTGACCCATCTGTTTCCACTATAAAAAAAACAGAGGAATCTGATATACCTAAATATGGTAATTTTTTAATTAATTGTTTAATCTGTTTTATAGTTGTTATTTTTTCACCCCAAACACGTGGAACACACATATATACGACTTTGTAAAAATAGTATTAAAAAGTTATATGGCCATTGTTAGGAAAAAATAAAAGTTATTTAGTTATTTTGAAATAAATAAAAATTATACAATTATTTATTTTATTAAAAATAAATAAATAATTTATTTTTATTTTGTGTGTATTACTTTTTTTACTAAAAAATATATAAATAAATTACTTTTTATTTATTAAATGATAAAATTGTGCAATCCAAATATGATCCTAGAAAAAGATATTAAATAATGTTTTTTAAAGTTTAGAGTTTGGAATTTAAGATTTTATGTGTATATATGTCTGTAAAAATAGTAGTAAAGAATTATGTGATCTAAGAAAAGATAAGTTATTTAGTTATTTTGAAATAAAAAGAATTTATTCAATTATTTTTATTAAAAGTATAGATAAATAAATTAAATTTTTTATTAAAGGATAAAATTGTGCAATTCAAATGTGACACAAGAGAATGTTACCAAATCATGTATCTTCTTTATATAATGATATAGATATAATTTTATTATTTCATAAGATTAGGATTTAGGATATGAGATTTAAGACTATATATATATATATATATATATATATATATATATATATGACTTTGTAGAAAAAGTATTAAAAGATTATATCGGCGTTATTTGTGAAAAGATAAATTATTTACTTATTTTGAAATAAAAGGAAATTATAAAATTATTTATTTTATTAAAAATAAATAAATAAATTATTTTTCATTTGTTAAAGGATAAAATTGTCAAATTCAAAAATGACACAAGAAAAACTTAAGAAATGTCGCATTCTCTTTATCTGATAGTATAAATGTAATTTTATTATCTTTTAGAATTTACACTAGGATTTGAAGTTTAGAATTTTTTATAACATGACAAAGATTATTTATGATTTTGATCAACTTGCTAGTAATTTTCAATTATAACATATGGATAAAGTTATGAGAGACTAATTTTGACATTTTTCAAATTTTATGAATTTTTTATTTATTTTTAATATAAATTTTTAAGTTGAGGATATGAATTAGATTGTGATGACTCTCTTTCTGAGTTTTTTTGACACATGTATGGATGTTGTTATTTGTAATATATTTTTAAACTCTTCTTTTGAGCTGGTAGATGTAAGGGTTGTTATCATTCTTTGTTTGTTTTTTTATAAGAATAATTATTCTTCATTCAGTAGCTTTTGTCTACTTTCATTAATATGTGTACTGTTGTTTTGTAACTATTATTTTATTTGTCTTTTTATACCAATTTTATGTTGAATTTTATCCATCACTTTATTTTGATTCTTGTTGTCAATGATTTTATTTCCACACCTTTGTATAGTTGAATTATTAAGTTGTCATGTGCTACTATCCAAGTAATAGATTGAGAATCTACAAATGAGATCAATCTATATCCAGGCACAAATATAAAATTTTCCCAAAACTTTATGAACCATGAATGTTTTTCTGGAATAAAATATGATATGTGACTCCAAGCATCTATATAGTCATAATATGAATCATGTTGGGATTAATACTTCTTGAGAAAGACCTTTTTTCATGTAAAGGTTGGTTCCACTCTTGAGGAGTAATGACCTATAATATTTTTATTTTTGAATACATAATATGTCTACTGTTATCTGGAGTATTTGACAATTCTCCGGAATTAGTATCAACTAATATGAATGTATACAAAGTATGGGTTTTGTTGATATCTATAGGTGTATAATAAAATTCTGAAGGAATTATGGTTTCAGCAGTTTTGATTGGTGTTTCTCCTATCCATTCTTTTTCAAAGGTAATAATAGGTAATACTTATAGTTTATTTATATAATTTTCTATGATATTGGAAGTGGATTGGGGATTTATGGTAAGAGGATTTTGAAGAGTTGCTAATTTAGAAGTGTTAGCAGTAAAGTCTTTTGGGTCAATAAGAATATTGATATATTGTAATGGAGTGTATAGGTTGGTAGAGATTAATGGATTTGGTAGGGAGTTTTCATCACTTTGAAGGTACTTGTAGTCTTAACAGACATAAAGATGATCTATGGTGATATTTATTGGTATTTACAGAACTTGTTGCTTTAGTTGACCCAAGTGGATTGATCTTTTATAACTGTTTTAGCACTCATGATGATGCTTGTAAAGATTTTCATGTCAAAGAATCTGGAAGACATTTTTTTCACCTTTTATATGTTTTTGATGTCAAAATCAAAACATTATAATAAAGCTTGTCATCTAGCAAATATATGTTTCAAAACCAAATTTTGAACATTTTTTAAAACAGTGGGTGCAGATGCAATCAGTTCTTATTAAAAATTTTTATTGAATAAATCATCTTGAAAATTTTCTAAACATAAAACAATAGAAATGATTTCTTTTTCAACAATAGAATATTTTTGTTGTGAGCTCTTTTGAATTTTTTGAATTTGTTTGTTTTAAAATTCTTCCATATCCTAATTCTGACACATTTGTCTCCACTATAAAATAAGGTAGAAGAATCTGGTATACCTAAACATGGTAATTTTTTAACTAATTGTTTAATTTGTTTTATAGTTGTTATTTTTTCATCCCAAATCAGGTGCAACACACATATATATGACTTTGTAAAAATAGTATTAAAAAATTATATGGCCACTGTTAGGAAAAAAAAGATATTTATTTATTTTGAAATAAATAGAAATTATACAATTATTTGTGTTATTAAAATTAAATAAATAAATTATTTTGATTTTGTGTGTATTACTTTTTTTACCAAAAAGTATATAAATAAATTACCTTTTATTTGTTGAAGGCTAAATTGTACAATCCAAAAATGACACTAGAAAAAGATACTAAATCATGTTTTTTAGAATTTAGAGTTTAGAATTTAGGATTTTATGTGTGTGTATGACTGTAAAAGTAGTATTAAAGAATTATGTGATCCTTATTAAGAAAAGATAAGTTATTTAGTTATTTTGAAATAAAGATAATTTATTCAATTATTTTTTATTAAAAGTATAGATAAATAAATAAATTTTTTTATTAAAGGATAAATTTGTGCAATTCAAATGTGACACAAGAGAATGTTACCAAATCATGTATCTTCTATATATATATATATATATATATATATATATATATATATATATATATATATATATATATATATGACTTTGTAGAAAAGTATTAAAAAATTATATCGCGGTTATTTGTGAAAAGAGAAGTTATTTACTTATTTTGAAATAAAATAAATTTTAAAATTATTTATTTTATTAAAAAATAAATAAATAAATTATTTTTCATTTGTTGAAGGATGTAATTGTGAAATTCAAAAATGACACAAGAAAAGTGATGGGAGTCAGGCAGCGGAAGCAATAAGATTCACTTTTATCAGAACAATATGAGCAATAAGATTCACTTTTATTAGAACAATATGGAAACTCCCTGAATGCAATCAATCAATCCAAATAAAACCAATATGCAGTCGAGAACAGAAGAATAAATCAACACTAATAATTAACGCTGAAAAAACCTCTCAATAGAGATCAAAAAACCCACAGGACGATAAATACTCCACTAATACTAAAACAAAGGTACAATGAGTCTTACAAAATTAGTCACAGAGCATATCAATATAACTCTCCCTAATCCTCAAACGGTCACCAACAATGACCCAAAAATATCAACAAATTGAGATTAGTAAGGAAGAGTTCAAGAATCTCGTCACCAGAAAAATAGACAATGTTCACGAATTTTTTGGAAACAAACTACAGCTCCGATCTCAAATCTGACTGTCCAAAACAAATAACTGTGAGTTATAAAACTCCAGTAAAAATTTCAGAGCAATTAGAGAAGATTTCACCATTGGATTTTCGAAACAACCAGGACTAATGGTAACAGGAACGTCCTGTGGACAACAGCTCTTCACAAAATTTCTAACACTTCTACATACCTCTAATAGACAATCACACCGTCCAAATTGAAGAAATATGAGTGAGGAATCTTCAATAAAAATTGCAGCTCCATCAGACAAGGTTTAACCATTGGATCTTCAAAACAATCAACACAGGTTGCTATAAGAAGTAACTGCGAATTACCTCTCTTTTTTCTTCAAAGCGATTGCTCACACACTTCTCCACACACCAATGCTCTCACGGTTGCACACACAGTTGCACACACTTAGGATTAGTCTTTTACCCTAATTATAATGATGCATTATATTGGACCTGTCATGTGACACACCAAAACATAATGAGTTTGTGAAAAAAGAAGTTATTTACTTATTTTGAAATAAAAATAAATTATAAATTTATTTATTTTATTAAAAAATAAATAAATAAATTATTTTTTCATTTGTTGAAGGATGCAATTGTGAAATTCAAAAATGACACAAGAAAAGGTTAAGAAATGTCGTATTCTCTTTATCTGATAGCATAAATATATTTTATTATCTTTTAGAATTAGAATTTACATTAGGATTTGAAGTTTAGAGTTTTTTTATTTAATATATATATATATATATATATATATATATATATATATGATTTTGTAAAAATACTATTAAAAAATTATGTGACCGTTATTTGAAAAAAAGAAAGTTATTTACTTATTTTTAAATAAATATAAAAATTATTCAATTATTTATTTTATTAAGAAAATAAACAACTAAATTATTAAAGTATAAAATGGTGTATCCTCTTTAAATGACGAAACAGATATAATTTTATTATTTTTAAGGGTTTTATGTTTTGGATTTAGTATATATATATATATATATATATATATATTTGTAGGAATAGTATGAAAAAATTATGTGGCTGTCATTTGGAAAAGGAGAGTATATTTAGTTATTTTGAAATAAAGCAAAGTTATTCGTTTATTTATTTTATTAAACAAATAAATAAATTATATTTTCTTTATTATGGATAAAATATAGATTGTTTGGTTGAGGATATGAGCCTGATAGTGATGATTCTACTTCTGAGTTATTTTGTTGGTTCTGCTTCTGAGTTATTTTGTTTTGATACATGTATAGATGTTGTTATTTGTAATGTTTTTTTGAACTCTTTTTTTGAGCTGGTAGATATAAGGGTTGTCATCACTTTTTATTTTTTTAATAAGAATAATGATTCTTCATCCAGTAGCTTTAGTTCATTAATCTGTGCATTGTTGTTTTGTAATCATTCTTTTATTTGTCTTGTTATACCAATTTTATGTTGAATTTTATCCATCACTTTATTTTGATTCTTGCTGTCAATGATTTTATTTCCACACATTCGTATGGTTGAATTATTAAGTTGTCCTGTGCTACTATCCAAGTAATATATTGAAATCTACAAATGAGATCAATCTATATCCAGGCACAAATATAAAATTTTCTCAAAACTTTATGAACCATGAATGTTTTTTTGGAATAAAATATAATGTGACTCCAAGCATCTATATAGTCATAATATGAATAATGTTGGGGCTAATACTTGTTGAGAAAGACCTTTTTCCATGTAATGGTTGGTTCTACTCTTAAGGAATAATGACCTGTAATATTTTTATTTTTTAATACACGATATGTCTATTGTTATCTGGAGTATTTGACACTTCTCCAAAATCAGTATCAACTAATATGAATGTATAAAAAGTATGTGTTTTGTTGATATCTATGGGTGTATAATGAAATTCTAAAGGAATTATGGTTTCAGTAGTTTTGATTGGTGTTTCTCCTATCCATTCTTTTTTAAGGGTAATAATAGGTAATACTTCTAGTTTATTTATATAATTTTCTATGGGATTGGGAGTGGTTTGGGGATTTATGGTAAGAGGATTTTGAAGAGTTGCTAATTTTGAAGGTACTTGTAGTCTTAAAGATGATCCATGATGATATTTATTGGTATTTATGGAACTTGTTGCTTTAGTTGACCCAGTGCGGACCATATTGATCTTTTGTAATTGTTTTACCACTCATAATGATGCTTGTAAAGATTTTCATGTCAAGAGATCTGTAAGACAATTTTTTTCACCTTTTATATGTTTTGATGTCAAAATCAAAGCATTATAATAAAGCTTGTCATCTAGCATATATATGTTTCAAAACCAAATTTTGAATATTTTTTGTTAAAACACTGGGTACAAATTTGCAACAAGTTCTTATTAAAACTTTGTATTAAATAAATCATCTTGAATTTTTTTGTAAACATAAAGAAATAGAAAACATTTCTTTTTCAACAATAGAATACTTTTGTTGTAATGTATGTCAGATTCCAGAATGATATCTGAAAATTTACTCTTTTGATTTTTGTAAATTTTTTTGTTTTAAGATTCTCTCATATCTTAATTTTGACGTATCTGTTCCCACTATACAAGAGAGGCAGAGAAATCTTAAAAAAAGGCAGAGAAATCTGGTATAGTTAAACATTCTAAACATAGTAATTTTTTAACTAATTGTTTAATCTGTTTTATAATTATTATTTTTTCACCCAAACAGGTGGAACACACGTGTCGCAACCGGGGTTACGACGGGGACGGCGAACAAAAATATAATTTTTGATTTTTTTTTAAAACAGAGGAGTCGCCACCATAGTTTATTAGGAAAAACTATGGAAAACCAAAAACAAGATAAGGCAAGTTCGCAAAACCGGATTTAGAGTTCGGGAGTCGGTTACGTGTGGGGAAGGTGTCAGCACCCCCACAACGCCCGTCCTAAGACGGTACCTTTAATTAAATAAGTAATCTGAGTGTGATTATTTAAAATATTTATTTTCCCAAGAAAGAGATTAAAATAAAACAAACAAAATATATTTTTTTTGGTTTTAGGGAGCCCGACAAGGTTTGACCTTGCTCCTACGTATCTCCATTTAAGAGTGGAGAATCAGGGTTACGTAGTTCTTTGAT
>Ga0209700_101939_pt1 | contig 42911 bp, 45 predicted proteins | sample SiratroredBW_FD_187528 | JGI IMG/M metagenome (GOLD analysis project Ga0209700, IMG submission 187528) | Root nodule microbial communities of legume samples collected from California, USA - Siratro red BW (SPAdes) (version 2) | ecosystem: Host-associated > Plants > Roots > Nodule | place: USA... | reverse complement strand
AAAAAAAAAAATACTTTTTTTTTTTTTTTTCTGTAATCTTATACAAGCTACTGCCTCCACTACCCAAATTTAAAACCCTAGATTCGCATTAATTACCATCAGAATAGTAGAAAGAGGGGGACAGCACGCATTTAGTATAGACTCCCTATCTTGAGTGACAGAATTGGTGTTGGTTTTAAATATTAATCAGCAAAATGCATGCTGCCTTCAACTACCTAATGAATATCATCATTTAACGTGCTTGCCTTACAAAGTCTACATTTCCATCATTGACCTATCATAACATCATTAGGGAGTTGCTATGATCCTCTAGAATTATATTGTAAAACATTCATAATTTTTTTTCCTAACCATTCTTATCAAACAAATAACATATTCATTTTTTTTATATTGCTAAGATATTAAATGTTATATATGTACTTGTTATTTCCTTTTTGCAAAGTGTTACGAAAATCAGTAAAAATATTGTATGACGACAAAACCACTCATAAACTTTTCTAAGTCGATTTTACTATATGCAATTAATTTTTCTTTTTCTTCCTCTATAGTTTCAGTCATTGCTAACCTAAGTCTTTTATTGTTACATGACCACAAATGTCAGAGTGTAGAAGCAGGCATTTATGATTCAAAAAAAAAAAAATAATACTATTTTTTTTTATCGGTAAATAGTAATACAAATATATAACCACTTCTATAAGTGCTAGAATAAGTGACATCTGTAATTTCTTTTAATTTCATTTTTTTGTTTTGAAATCAATATATTTTCATTTCGGAAATAACAAAAATAGTGTGACATAGATGCTGATGAATAATTTTCCAAGAAAACAGAACAAATAGCACCTTATATTTAAAATATTTTCTTTATTTTTCACTGAAATTCATACTTTATAGCTGGTTAAACAGTGATCCTAACTGTTTGTGCAGACATGATAAACTTCAACTAATTTTAAAATTGTGTCAAAAAATAATGTAGTAGAAGGTTTGTTCGAACCCGTGTCACAAAAAACAGAAGTAAAAGATAGACATACCGCAAGAATTTTTCGATACTCAGAAATGAGTAAGACAACGTAGTCTGGAAGAGCATATTCGCGAGATCTTGCAGAGAAAGGAACCAAAAAATAGTTGTTGACAAAATCATTGCCACCTAAGGTTATCAGAACCAACGCTTTGTTCACTAAATCTCGAGTCTGGTCTTCTCCAATTAGCGCACTCACCCTCTGCTGATACTGTCTGAAGTACGCCAATTGTTCTGTAATTCGGATAATGTTTATCTGCAAAATCAACATTGTAAGATAGATATGCAAAATGAACAAGCAAATTATAGATTCAACTTAAAAACAAAAGGAACAGAACCCTAGCCTTGGAATTCCTAAACTTTAATACTAAAAACGCTAACATCATTTGAGAATCAGTGTTAGATAAGATGATAGTTCACGTATTATGTCAACAAACTTTCTTTGTCAACAAATTTTGTCACAAAGAATCAACCAAAAAAATAGATTATATTTTAGGATAGTAATTTTTAATTTTAACCATTTTAGGGACCTATTAAAAAATATATAAATTTTAAACAACCTAAAAGACTACTCCATCGTATTAGATAGATATTTTTTCGATGTTTTTTCAGTCATTTGGATACTTAAAATTGTAAGTTGTCTTCTAGTTATTTCCTAAAAACGCTGTAATTAAAAAAATAGCATAGTAATATTTGTATTTTCATGCCAAAATTTCGTAACTAAGTTAGACAGCTAATGTGGCACATTAAATAACACATCAACTGCTATCTCGTCATCAACTTCACATGATATGTGACAACTGATGTATAAATTAAAGTGCTATCTTAGCAAACTAACTTATTGATTAACACAATCTATACAAAGAATATGTGAAAGACAAATCTTAGTTTAAAGTATTTAGTTTTAGAACCAATGCTTTTAGAAATTTACTACAAGACAACTCACATTTTCGAATTCCCTTAGACCATTCAACTGTTATTTAATAAGACAACTCCGTATAGTTATATTCTTTTATATAGTATTTTTTTGTAATATTTATAATTTATGGATAACCTTTAATGTGATTTTTTCACCTAATCATATTTTTCCAACTTCTGAGCATGAACCAAATTTTATTTAAGTGTATCAGATTACGTTCTCTTCGAGCTCCCAATTTTTTGGTTAATACTGCCTAATGTATGGACGTGAAATTCACTTACAAACTGAAATCCTGTGTCATTGAGAATTCCTACTCCAGCAGAAGCAAAGTTTGCACCAACAAGCAGTTTTTCACCATTGAGCTCTGGACTCAAATACGGTAATGTGGGTTCTGAGCCAATTTTCTCACCTAAATAGATGCATGACATGGTTTATATACATGTAGATGGCTTTGATAGAGAATATCTAAAGGTATAATTTCAAGATAAAAGTATTGAAACATACCAAAACAAAATATGGAGGATAAAGCAACTGAAAAGAACTATAATCATAATAAAGCAAATATATAGATATCATGAACACTCAACTGATAAGGTCAGGCATGTTGAGGCCATTGGAGAAACGACCAGAGGCTCTATGAGAGGCTGAGTCAATGCCATAAGGATATGAATCTGCGCGTGCAGTGGTGGCTAGGTAGTTGTTATTGCCATTATCCACAAGCGAATCACCAAACACAAAAAATGCTCGTGCCTCAGCTTGTGGAGCAACAATGCTCATGGTGAAAAGAAGACATAAAAATATAGATTTAGAAGAGACAACCCTTTTGTTGTTTTGTTCCATTGGAATGTCACCAAGAAACTCAGAACAATGGTGAATGTTATTCTAATCTCCCACTGTGACCTTGCAGCTTAACGAGAATGGTAGGTGGCTTATATAATGCTCTCGATCAATTGTTGTCGTCTTTGTGGTGACAAATTAATGGCTTTGGCTACCACCAGTAGATAAAGAAATGGTGTAATTATAGTCCCTGAAAAAGTTTTTTCGCATGTGGTCTGTTTAATTTTTGAACTGTGGTAACGTTATCCTCGATATCCGATGGACTCATTTTACATTTGTTAGAAAGAATCGATGTAAAAAACAATTCATAAAAATTTCACTAAATATAATTTAAAAAAATTAATTACGCATATAATTTATTTAGGTCTACTTCAATCAATGAAATAAAGTGATTTTCTATATCAGTTTTAAGTTCCGACCGATATAGAGAATGGCGCTGCATGTTCTAATTAAAAAAAATGTTTTGACACTGACTTATTACTTTGGTTGTTTATATAACCAATGTAACTGATATCCTATTATATTGATTATTATTATGAAAAATAAAGAGGTGAACAAAAATAAACGAAAATGAACAAATGAAATGAGAATGAAAAATATTCTCTGTATTTTTTCTTATCTTGATCAAAGGTAGAGGACTGAATATATACAAGTAATGTACCTTATTCTGGATATAGCTAAATAAAGAAAAAAAATAAAAATGTTATAATTTGATAATGTTACAAAAAAAAATAAGCAGAATTGATGGTAATTTGATTCTGTCATAAATGTCATAAAGACAAAATCACAGAATTAATATTAGTTTTCTTCTTTGTATCCATATCCTCTGAAACCCCCCGCAAACTGGGGAGCAAATATTGATGAGACCCAGCTTGGAACAAATATTCTTAAAAGACTGAGGACCTAAGGCTTTGGTATAAATGTCTGCTAGTTGCTCTGTGGTGAAAATAGGAAGCAAATGGATTAGACCCTTTTTTATTCTTTCTCTGACAATGTGACAATCTATTTCTATATGTTTTGTACGCTCATGAAACACTGGGTTTGTTGCGATGTATCTTGCTGAATTATTGTCACAATATAAAAGAGATGGTTGCTCAAGAGGAACTTTGAAATCTTGAAGAAGATAAACTAGCCATTCAATTTCACACGTAACAGTGGCCATTGCCCTATATTCAGCTTCACAGGAACTCTTTGATACTGTTCCTTGCTTCTTTGATACTGTTCCTTGCTTCTTTGATTTCCATGATATAAGGGAATTTCCAAGATACAAACTAAAACCAATCACTGATTGTCTTGAATCACTGCATGTGCCCCAATCACTATCACAAAAGGCTTTTAGATGAGCAGAACTACTAGAAGAGAAAAATAAGCCAAGACTTGGAGCTCCTTTAATATATTTGAGAATTCTAATTGCTGCATCATAATGAGCAATTGTAGGCTTATCAAGAAACTGAGAAAGTTGTTGAACAGAAAATGTTATGTCAGGTCTGGTATTAGTGAGATACATAAGCCTCCCAATCATCCTTCTATAAGCATAAACATCCGTGAAAGGCACACTTCCAGTAGAAGATATTTTAACAAGATTATCCATAGAAGTGATAGCAGGTTTGCAGGCTAAAAGACCTGCATCTTTTAACAATTCCAATGCATATTTCCTTTGATTAATCATTATGCCTTTCTTACTTCTTGCTACTTCAAGACCAAGAAAATATCTTAAATCTCCAAGATCCTTGATCTTAAATGTTTTATTCAAAGCTTCTCTAATTCGATCAATTTCTTCCTTATCATTTCCTGCCAAGACGATATCATCCACATACACCAATATTGCTGTAAAATATCTTTCAGAAGAATTAATGAATAAAGAATGATCATTCATAGACTGAGTATATCCTGCAGAAATAAAAAAATTTGATAATTTAGCAAACCACTCCCTGCTAGCTTGCTTTAGGCCATATAAAGCCTTTTTTAATTTACAAACTTGTCCTGGTTGAATAGAAGTCAAACCAGGAGGAGCAACCATGTAAACATCTTCTTTCAACTCTCCATGCAAGAAGGCATTATTTATATTTAAATGTTTCAATTCCCAGTTATAAATAGAAGCTAGAGAAGGAAGCAACCTTATAGTGGTCATTTTTGCTACAGGAGAGAAAGTTTCAAGATAGTCAATGCCCTCTGTTTGTGTGTATCCCTTTGCTACTAACCTTGCTTTATACCTTTCAATAGATTCATCAGTCTTATACTTTATTTTGAATACCCATTTGCAACCTATGACAGTTTTGTCCTTAGGCAGAACAACAATCTCCCATGTTTGATTTGACTCCAAAGCAGATATCTCACGATGTATTGCCTCTCTCCAACAGTCATATTTCACAGCTTCAGAATAAGTGTTTGGCTCAACATGTGAAGAAATAGACATAACAAAAGATGTGTAAGAAGGTGATAATTTATTATATGACAAAACTGAATTCAAAGGATATTTAACTTTTGAAGATGTGTTGGAAACATTGAGATTACAATGATAATCCTTTAGATAGTCAGGTGGTCTTTTTGTTCGGGTACTCATTCGAATTGACTGTATTGTTTCATGAACTTCATTAAGGTTTTGGTCATTATGGGAGCAAATTTGTTCTGGAACCTCAATGTTTGATTCATGGTCATTATTACTATTGTCTTCTAAATTATCAAAGGGTTCAATGAGTACAAAAATGGCTTGTGATGGTTAACTCAAAACAGGTTGGTCCAAAATAGGTTGATCTTCGATAAAAGGATTTTGATGAACAATGTTAGGACTGTCAATTTTATTGCTAGTATCCTCAACCCTTTGATATGGAAAAATATGTTCATAAAAAACAACATCCCTAGACACAAAAATTTCTCTAGATTGAATATTCAACAAAACATATCCTTTTGTTCCTCTTTTGAAACCAATAAAAACACATTTTGATGCTCTTGGATCAAATTTTTTTCTATTTGTTGACAAAGTACTAGAATAGCATAAAGACCCAAACACCTTCAATTGATTAAAATCTACTGTAGTTTTGTAAAGCATCTCATGAGGAGAAAAATCATTTAAAACAGGCGTGGGAAGCATGTTTATAATATGTGCAACATGTATCACAGAATATGACCAATAAATTTTTGGTAAATGAGATTGTATCATGAGAGCTCTTGCTACATTCAATATATGACCATGTTTCCTTTCAACTATACTATTTTGTTGAGGAGTATTAACACAAGACGTTTGATATATTATTCCTTTATTGGCAAAAAAATTAGTCATAAAAAATTCAGTCTCATTATCACTTCTTATTGTTTTTATTGTTGTCTCAAATTGGGTTTGAACAAAATTAACAAAATTTTCCAAAATCTTGACAACTTCAAATTTTTGTTTTAAAAGAAAAATCCATGTGTACCTCGAATAATCATCAACTATGGTAAAAAAATATTTATGACCGTGAATTGATGGTATTGAGTATGGTCCCCATAGATCAACATGAATCAAATCAAAACATTTTTTAGATTTAGATGTGCTAAGAGGAAAATGAAGTCTTGTTTGCTTTGCAAAATGACAAACATCACACACAAAAAATTTGCTACACTTAACAAAAGGAAATTTATTCTTGATAACATCAATACATTTATTTGAAACATGTCTTAATCGAAAATACCAAAGGGTCTCAAGATCACTAGCAATAAAATTAACAGTATGGGTAAATTGGATAGGTTTTATTTGAAGTTTTTGATAAGAAGGGACCCTGAGTATATAAAGTCTATCTTGCATCTCAGTTGACCTAATCATCTTCAAGGAGTTTTTATCCTGAATGTGACAACCATTAGAGTCAAAAGTAATCACACAAGATAAAACATTAATTAATTTTGCTACTGAAAGAAGATTAAAAGTGAAGTTAGGAATATACAAAACATTATCTAAGACATGGTCTTGATTGATAAAAACACTTCCAGAATAATTTGCAATAACTTGATTTCCATTTGGTAATTTGACAGAGATAGGATTAATTTGATGATATGAAGTGAAATGAGTCAAGGATGAACAAATATGATTAGTAGCACCACTATCAAGAATCCAAAAACTAAAGGAAGAAAGAAATTTATTACCAGTGTGTGTTGTTGTGTTGGAAGGAATGACAGATACTTGATTAGAAACATTGCCATTGAATTTGGACTGTTGTAAGAGAGCTAACAATGTTTGATATTGCTCAGGAGTAAAACCAATTTGTTGAGACTGTATTTCTGCCTTTGAACCTTCATGATTCTACTTATCATTATTAGAATCTGCATTGAGACACTGCATTAACATGATTCTGACCATGGTTCTGATTTTTGAACTTGAAGTGAGGTGGAAAACCATGCTTTTTATAACATGTATCAATGGTATGTCCTGTCTTTTCACAGTGACTACAAACTTTAGAAATATTTCCTCTTCCATGGCTTCCTCTTCCATAACCAGAACCTCTGCCATAAGTTGTTGCACTGTTTTTATAACCTCCTCCGCTAGTAGTAATCATAGCCTTGGACTGATCACCAAAAATTTGTCTCTCTTGTTGTATAACGAGAGTATAAACTTTGTTCAAGGACGGCAAGGGATCCATCAATAGAATTTGAGTTCTCACAGTCAAATAATTGTCATTTAGCCCTCTCAGAAATTTAATAATTTGGTCTTGTGTTTTATATTTAGAAACATTCACAAGACCATTGTCACATGAGCAAGTAGGTAGGGGACGAAAAAGATCAAGTTCATCCTAAAGAATTTTGAGTTGAGTGAAATAGTTTGTAACAGACAACTCAACTTGTTTCAAAGAGGAAATCATCTCCTGAAGATCAGTAATACGAATCATATCTCCTTGTGAGAACCTTTCCTTTAAATCACTCCATATATTAAAGGCATTGTCCATACAGATGATGCTTTGTGCAATGGATGGAGAAACAGCCTTAAGTATATAGGAAACAACCAGCATATTGGCTCTCTGCCATGTTGAAAATGATGGACTGGTACGAGTGGGAGCCTGTATGGTTCCATCAATGAAACCTATCTTATTTTTTGAAATAAGGCTCATTTGAAACGAACGTGACCAATGATGATAATTTGGTCCCTCAAGAATGATAGGGACAATGAGACATGAAGGATTATCAGAAGAACTAACATGGTAAGGTGAACTAAAATCTTGTGAAGGATCAACAATTTCAGCCATGATAAATGTAGCAACCAAAGCTCTCAAATTAGAGCTCTGACACCATATTATGAAAAATAAAGAGGTGAACAAAAATGAACGAAAATGAACAAAGGAAATGAGAATGAAAAATATTCTCTGTATTTTTTCTTATCTTGATCAAAGGTAGAGGACTGAATATATACAAGTAATGTACCTTATTCTGGATATAGCTAAATAAAGAAAAAAAATAAAAATGTTACAATTTGATAATGTTATAAAAAACAAATAAGCAGAATTGATGGTAATTTGATTCTGTCGTAAATGTCATAAAGACAAAATCACAGAATTAATATTAGTTTTCTTCTTTGTATCCATATCCTCTGAAAATTATTTTAGCAAATAATATAATACGTGTATTTTTTAACCTAGTATTTTTCATTGTTTTTGTTATTCATCTTTCCCTCTCCACAGAGTCTCCCCTGTTTGCATTGAGTCTTTATTGCTTTGTTGAGTCTTTGCTACTTTGTTGAGTCTTATTCTCATTGTTTTCACCCATATTTGGTTCCTTCATTGGTAACCTTTGTCCTTTACTTCGATTGGCATTTTTAATATGTGTAGTTTGTTTAATTTGTTTTTATATTGATGTCGTAGGTTATTAAGGGTGCCCTAATAATGACTTTACTTGACACGTGAGCCTACACTAGTAGAAAAAATACATTTAATCGCGGTTATACAAGGCTTACAAGCGCGGTCTGAAATCGCGGTTGATCTAACTGCGATAAAAAGTACTGAAGATACCACCGTGGTTGTATAACCACGATGAAAAGTATAACATACCACTGCATAACGCCCTTCACCTTCCCTATCGTGCCGGAAGAGTACAGAATCGCTGCCACGTCAAACTGAGTCACCAGCGGGGAGGCGGTTGGACTCGAAGGCTGAATCTTAGTTCGAGTGAGGGAGTCAAACTCGGGTGAGTCTAGGAGGACCGTATAGACATGAAACTCACGTGTTTTTTCCGCGATTGAAGTCATTGCGAAGATGATTGAGGTTTACTATGGTGGAAGAGGCGCTTGAGCTCGAAAGGTGTGGAGAGAGGGTTCGCTGGGGAGACGACCATGCCTAGGGAGAGGAGCACGAAGCAGAGGATCGGGACTTGGATGATGTTTGTGGAGAGAACGAGTGCGGTGTGAGATTTTGATAGTTTGAAAATTGTGGCGATGTTGGTGGCTAGTTTCTCAACACGGTGGATTAATTCACCGTAGGAGAGGCGATGGCCGGAGGTTGAGTCAATAACGACGATGAAAGAGTCGGGAAAGTGGGAGTTGCGACGGAGGAAGAGGACGTAGGAGCGGTGGAGATGGTGACATTGGGAGGAGGGAGAAGAAGTGGTGGTTTGAGGTTGTGGAAGTAGAAGACAATGGCCTTCTTAGTGGTGGTGGGGGTGGCGGCGGAAGCAGAAGAGAAAAAGAAAGATACATAAGTGGTGGTAGGCTCGAGGGAAGCACTGTGCGAGAGAGGGAGGAAGACGAAAGCGTAAACGCGCAAAACTAAGCGGGCTCCCTAAAACAAGGGATACGAGCGCGATTGTTAGTAGGAACCGCGCTTGTATCACATATACCAGCGCAGTTGTTTAAATAACCGCAATGGTATCTCCCTGTAATTGTTCAATTTTAAATATTTGTGTGCCTTACCATCATAGTTCTCACTCCAACCGCGGTGGTATCTCCTGCAACGTTAATACAATTGCGGTTGTTGTGGACAACCGCGGTGGTATGGTTGCACTTAATTTCAAAAATGCCACTGCGTTGTTTTTAATTGTTGTTCCCTCTTAACTGCGATAATATCCTACTATGGAATGTGTTTTTTCTACTAGTGCTAACTCCATTGTGAACGCTACTTGGTTCCTCCTCTACCTTTACCCCTTGTCGCGCTTCTTTCGGCAACAAGTTGCCCGTTTTGTAAAATTGATTAAAAGTAGTTAAAAATTTTTTTATCCAAATTTTATAGTAGTAACTTTTATTAGTGTATATTTCATAGTAAAATCCTTACATTGTATAGATTTATCATATATTTTGAGTTGTCAAAATCTAGGACGAAAAAACTTCAAATGATTGATAGAAAGCCCGGATTGAGACGAGTTAAAAATGAATGTTGCTCGAAAGTAGGTATATAGAGGTTGGAGGTTTCAGATTTTCCAAAATTCCATTGTTTGGTATTACTTTTTTATTTTTTAGGGGCTTTAGAGGTCTTTTTTTAGATTTTTCACTCGTACTTCACATACATATACTTATCAGAATATTCTAAAAATATTTGTGGTGTTTCCTTGTATTAATTATAGATTTAGCAAACCATTACATCTTACAATTTTTTTCGAAAAAAATATACATATTACATCGGTGATAAGCTGGAACCGATGTAATATGTATAGTTTTTTGCTCTTTTTTAAAATTATCTTTTACATAAGTTATGTTTATAACCAATGTCATATGGGGTATATTTTGAAGAATCCATGTAAAAATTCACAGACTTTACATCGCCTGCATCAACATTGGTTACAAAACTGATGTAGAAAGCCTCCGAGAACTGATGTAGAATCCTATTTTTCTACTAGTGAACAGACATATAAATATTTTAATTTTCTTCTTGAAAAAAAGGAGAGTAAAATAGAATTTTGTTCTTAATTGATGAATATGTTTCTTCTCTAAACTTTATAAAAGTAAAGAGTTATATATATATATATATATATATATATATATATATATATATATATATATATATATATATATATATATATATATATTCTCAAAATAGACTCTTCAAATTCATTAAAAGTAGTGAATCTTTGTCATTCAAATCTTTCCTAAACAAAAATGAATGCTCCTTAACAAACTGATTATTTTTGAGTTTGATACTTAACAAATTCCTCCATTAAACTCGAACCTTTATGACCTTTCATTCTAATCATCTCCTTCAAAATACAAAACTATTGCTACTATTACTCATAAGTAAATCTAACATATCCGTAAAGTATCCAACTGAGGAGCCATGACCTATGTTTTGTTTTTCATCCCTTTCAAGCATTTTCACTTAAAATATTCTTCCCAGTAGTCAATGAATACTTACCATTTAACCAAACCATAAATGAGGCTAAAGAATAATGAATTTCAGTAGCCACTCTCAAATTTCCATGCATTTCCTAGAAATCAAATGATTCAACCAGAGAGAATCTTTATCCTTGGAAACATTAAGTCACAAGTCTTTGTTTTAGTTCCCAAAATCTTTTAATTGGGCTTCTAAAGTTTTGGCATGCTTTAAAATTTCATCAACCTCTTCTATCTCCCCCTTGCACCTAAATGCAAGTGTCTTCCTTTTCAATACTAAAATTTCATTTTGAATCTCACCCTTATTTCTTAATGATGTAGCATAAATGCTTAAAGTGAAATCAGGTGCAGATAGATCCATAGTATGTCTAGACCTACCAATAGCACTCTTAATTGTCTCTGATTTTATGGTCAGTAGTTCAAATTCATCATCTTTCCACCTTAGATTACTAAGCATTGAATCCAATATCGGGTCTTGCATATCGTCTTATTGAACAACTACATCACCTCCTTCATCAACTGTTGAAAACTCCATCTTCCATCACATGAGCAACAACCTGCACTTTATTGTTTGCAGCTTCCGTCTCTACCATCTAGACTTCTTGTTAGCACCAATGAGTTGCTATGAAGATTTGATGAAGCCAACCATGTGAAAAAGTTCAAGACCATGTGATTATATGTGGATTGGATGAAGATTTCATGAAGATTGAAAGGCTCAATCTAGAACTTAGGGTTGTGTGTTGTGTGGCAAGTTTGATTCAAGTCAGCATTATAACCATTTTCAATCAAGGATAAACTCCATGTTTTCAAATCTAATTTAACTAAGGTTTTGAGAAATTACTAAAATCAGATTTTGAGTTTTGAACAACTGTTTTAACTAACTGGAGAAAAACAGTCGACTATTTAACAAAACAATCGACTGAATTTTAAATGACAGTTGTCTATAAATAGTTGGCATGGAATTTTGGAACATAACGAAATCATTCTGAAACATTTTTCAATCAAGTGCTCTGAGTTTTTCCAAGAGAGAGAAAAAACTCCTAATAGCTTTTGTGATCAAGATCATTCGAAAAGCTCTTCAAGAACTGTTTTCTCAATACTGTTGGAGCTTTGAATTGACTGCTTCTGCTATACTATTGATCTGAGCATTCTGAATAAGCCTTCTATACTCTTGCTCTTATTACTTTTACAATTTGTTGTTGTATATAAGTGCTTGTGCCATTGTGGTTATTTGAATTCTTTCATTGTATTGGATTTTATTCTGGTGTGAGTTACCTCGTGTGGTAATTCTGTTTGTACAGTGGGTTCTGTACAGGTTGTAACTTGATGAGGGGATCAGTAAGGGGTTTTCTGGGTTATACAGTACTGTATAGTTCTTGATCTGCTGTAGGTTTCAACGGATTGTTTTCTGCAGGGTCCAGTGTATTCTTGTGGGTTGCAAGATTGTGTTGTAAACTGATCTGTTAGATCTTTTTCATAGTGGAAATCCTTACAGTGGTGTAAGGGATTGGACGTAGCCCTTGTGGAAAGGTGAACCAGGATAATTTGTTGTGTCTTGTTCTCTCTTGCTCTCTCTTGACTGTTCTTGATAAATCTTGTTAATCTTCTTGATTTTGCAGAATCTGATAAAAACTCATTAACTTGTTTAATTGATTGGTTCTGATTAATATTTTAGTATCTCTTAAATCATAAAATACATCTATAAATAGTTTATTCGATTCTTTTCTGAAACAGACAATTTTCTAATTCAATGGATTTTTTTTTCATCAATCTGTTTTTCAAAAAAAATTGACTTTCCGAAATTAGTGGTTAAAAACAATTTTCTGATATTAAACAAAGTCTGTTCTGTTTAATCACAGGTTCTTGAATCAGTAATTCATTGCTAAATTGGAATTGATCGAATTCTTTAATTTCTTGAATTAATCTTTAAACAACTGGTTTTACTGTACATTGTTTTTCCAAAACTTGCAGTCTACTGGTTTTCCAAAATTAAAATTTGTCTTCAGTTTACTGGTCCTGTGTGATTGCTATTATTCTGGAATTAGTTTTGTACCTTTGCTGATTGCATTTTATATCATCTTGAATAATTTATTTAAAGATTTTTCATTCCTCAAATTGAAAAATACATTTACGAAAATTTTTAAAGGAGTTCTATTCACCGCCCTCTTGAACTTGGCTAAAACTTATTTTACACTTCTAATGCTCTAGATGTTTTAAGATTATTTTTTTTTTGCAACAACTTTCCCTTCACGCTTGAGAGCAAGGACCTTTATCTTTCATCGAGTTTGAACATCCAATTCTTTTCCATCTCTACATGTGTGAGCAACCCACCATTTTTGTCCTCCAAGTGCAACATCCGATCTTTCATGAAAATCAAACATTATTTCTCCAATAATTTCCATACTAAGAATATTACTTTTCAACTCAATACATGATAGACATCCTCCATATTACATTCTTTTATATCCTTTTAGGAAAAACTTATTTTTCCTTAGTCTTTGACTATATTCTTCACTAAGTCTTCGAAAGACACATGTCCATCTTTTATTTCTTATATATCAACTAAAGGTGTTTGTGCCCACACATAAGATCGCTAGTACCAGTGTCCAAATACCACACCATGTCACTATCCAGAGTGATACCTTCATTAGTCATCATGGGAATCCCTTCATCTTTTGTCTCATTTTCCTTGACTAAATTTACATCTACTTCCACTTTCTTCTCGGTGTAACAATCCTTTTTGCAATGTCCATATTTTACACAACTATAACATTTGATATTTGGACGATTTGAACGACCACCTCTTCCACGATAGTGACTTCGTCCACACCTTTTTTGCTAGTTCATTTGTCCTCTTTCTTCATTGTTGTTTCCACGACGACAATCTGCGCTGCGACCGTAACCACGACCTCCGCATCCTTGTTCTCTTTCTCGGTTGTGTTGCATATACATCACCTTTTTCTCCTTGATGATCATCTTTGTTGTAAGGCTTCCTCTAGAACTTTTCCTGTTTCTTTTTCTTCTTTTATTGTTTATGTGCTTTAAGCAAGCCATCGAGATAATTTCTTCCAAATATCTTGACTACTTGATTGCATATACAACATTGTCAAAGTCATCTATCAATGATTGAAAATTTTTCCCACAACCCTTGTGTTCATAAGAAATTTGAATTTGAGTTTTTCCTGCAAGTATCTAAGAAATTTGAATTCGGTTTTGCAAATCAAATTGATTACATTCAACTGGTTGAATTTTTGATGAGAAAATTGAACTAGTTGTTTGATTAATTGAATTAATTAATTTTTTGTTAATTTGTACTAACCGAAATTTCAATTGATTGGTTTTACTTTTCAATTAATTATTTTTCTACTGTGTAGTACTGAAACCGTAGTAAATTAATCCAATTGAGAAAATCTATTCTTTCATTCGATCTTTCATGTAATCTCTTGCGAAAAGTTTTGAAACTTTAATTCATTCTCCCTTTTGAACTCAGCTTAAAGCTCTTTTTAACATTTACAAAACTACCTTATCTTGTGATAGCGGCTCTTTCAACGTTTTGTTTTGTGTAATTGAATATCGAGTGATATTTTCTATTTCTTCAAAATCTTCTTAGACCACCTCCCAACCATCTTGAGATCCTAAAAGGACTTTTATTTGAATGCTCCAATTGTCGTAATTTATTGTCTATGTGAGTCAAGACAATAACAAATTATTGGTCACATATTCATCATACCAATTTAATAGCAAGAGTATATGAATATTTTAATTTTCAGCTAAAAAGATGAAAAATAAATAAATTTTTATTCTTAATGATATATTTCTACTCTATTTCTTGTAAAAATAAAAAAATGTAATATATAATTTTGAAATAGGGTCTTCAAAGTCATTTCTTTACTCATAATATTAATCTACAATTAAAATAAAAAAATAAATCAAAATTAAAATAGCGATTCTTAACCATTCAAATTTCTGCCGAAGAAAAAAAAAAAACTCAGTTTTGAGTTTAATACTTACCATTATTCTTGTCTTTGTTGTGACAAATTAAATGGCTTTGGCTACCACTAATAGATAATGAAATGGTGTAATTATAGTGCCTCAAAATGGTTTTTCGAATATACTAAAGTCGTCACGTTATTGGAAATTTTTTAATTTTAGAACAATTTACATAAAGCCTCTCTTCTAGATACTAAGGAGCCAGCATGTAACCAGCAACAATCATGTTATATATATATAATGCATATGAAAATTGAACAACATAAAGAATTTACAAAGCTTCAATTACTTTTGACAGCTACTGCGTGTAAATGCAACCTGGCCCAGCGATTAATGGTTTTTGCACAACTTGCATATCTCCAGCTAAGATACTGCAGATGAACAACAAATCAAGTGGCTTTTATATTTTCACTGCAACACAAATATCTTTATGGGAGAAATACCATAGTTATATTACTTATTATTACTGTGAATAGAGTTTGCTGCCGATTAAAGGTTTTTGCGTGTTCACTTACTTAAATGTGTAATATTCTCAATATTTATTTATTATCTTTGATTTTAAATTATTTAAAAAAAATACTAGTTTTAAAAGTAATATCAAACCAAATTATAAATATTAAAACTATTTTATCTTAGAAAATATGAATTTGAATTTAATTTCGATGCTATTATTGGACAAGTCCAATTATAAAGCATATTAGATTAATGTTTTATTTTTTCCACCCAATAAGATACCAACCCAATCAACTATATAATTAAATGACCTATCAATTCTCACTTATTGCTGTTTAGTTTGTTTACTCAAGTACATAAAACAAATTCAATTTAAAATATTAGTCTATTGAGGTAGAGAATTGATAACTTCCATTTATTGAACTGCTAACACGTTGTCTTCTCCTTTAAAGAAGTTGACATGCACAAGTTTGGTAATTAAGCATGTAAAACAATTCAATCCAAAAGATTAATCTATAAGTATCATCATTTAGGTTTTCCTTTCTTTTTTCTTTCTAAAATAAAGTATCTCGTAATAAAAAAGTTATCATACTTTCAGTTATTTTATTTCACTAAAGTGATAATCCTAACTTTTAATTTACTAAAGGTTCACTTCTAACCATCATGTGCACAGTTCTGACTAAGTGGTAATGTAGCAAATGATTCTAAATAGAAATATATTGATATTACTATGCTTTAAATGCATCATGGCCTACATCTAGCTGTTTTTAACTCCGCTTGTTTCTTCACTTGCTTTGGTTTGTCCTGTCATAATGTAATCGTAGTTATTATTATCTACTTTTTGTTGGTGTTCAGAAGTTGCTTGCGCAAGTACTACTGGCCCAATGTACAGGGTGGTTGTAGCAGTGATTTTATTGGATATAAATTCTCATAAAAACATATGGAAATGAATCATGGTATCATTACTTTTTAACGATTGCAGTATCTACGTATTCATATTTCATATGGTCCACGAGTAGCACATATTATTTTACTAATATTTTTCTTTTCATTCAATATTTTCCCGATTTAAACAGGTTTTATGATCCAAGTTCATAATGATTGAGTAATGAGGTGAAATAGGGCAAACCAGTTTTTTAATTAAGAGGTTATTAGGGTCTTGTCTAAGCAGACGATGAATTCCCATCATCTGAACCTGTTTAAAAAGCATGGTTGAGTCAGGTGCTGAAATTTATTTTTGTTTACAATTACAAAAAAAAAAGTTAATTGGTTTGAGTACCATCCTTTTCCAACAATCAAATTCAAACTAAACCAGTTTATTAATTTATTAATATGATACTTTTTTCAAACATTTTAACATGAGATGCTATTGGTTGAATAATTTAAAAATATCTCAATAAATGATGTCGTTCCGCTAAAATTTTAACAAAGACAAACATGATTCAAACCGCCTCAATATGATTTTCGGTTTATTTGGATGGATGGATTTACTACTAAAATATATTTTATTACAAAAATAGTTTGTCACAAATTAAAGAAAAAATTGTTACAAAATACAGAATAATTTGTTACAAATTTTTGTGATAAAATTTGTAATAAAATATAAAGTCGTTGCAAAAAGAGTATCACATTTTCGTGAAGGAAAATATTACTCCATCACAAGTAATCATATGAAAAGCATTGCGACAAAGTCATAATAGTGAATAAAAATAATAAATAACTATTTGTCACAAATTATAATAGAAAGATTATCACAAAATCATTTGAGTGCTTGTATGAGTTCATAGTGGTCTGGCACAATCCTCATTTGAAAGAAAACATGTGGTTTGAAATGAGACAATAAATATCGTAAGTGAAACGAAGTTTTGCTTCAACTCACTGTATAAGCGAGTGTCACATGTCACTTAATGCGAGTTTACATGCGATTAAGAAAGCGAGAGATGCAAATTTGGTTGAGTATGATTGTGTCGTTCGCAACGAGTATTTAATACTTAAAACGATATATATTACAATAACCACTTAAGACATAAATCAAGTAAACTTAAGCATGGGAGGTAGGTTGCTTAAGCGTGAAATCAAGCTTACTTAAGTGTTAGAGATAAGTTACTAAAGCGAGTGAGTATTTGTTAAGGAAAAAAATAATAGCCTATGATTTTGATTTAATGTTAAAAATCACAAAGCATAAAATATGAATCATGCATCATTTGTAAGATGCAAGTATTTCATCTAAGAGATGATACAACACTACGCATTTGATAATGTTAATTTTACCATTATTTCTAGTCAATTTTTGTAACAAAATTAACTCCTTTTAAGCTTGGAACTTGCTAAATTTTATATTTTTATGCTTTTTATAAAAATTGGTTACTTGATTTTTATAATCAAATTATACCACTAATTCCCATAATTTTGGTTTAATAAATGAATAGAGACATTTGGGTCAAGAAGAGCAAGATTGAAATCCATTAGGAGCAAATAAGGAGAAAAGTTGAGTGTTGCTGCTGATAATTTGGCCGGGTGCTAGTTGGGCCGAGAGCCATTGCACGGAATTGCGCTAAGTACCGAAAGACTTGTGCCAGGCGTGAAGGACACTAAGTTAACACCTTTTGATTATTTAAAGAGGTCTTTCTGTTAGGGTTAGGCACTCCTACACTTCATTTGGAGTAGGCTTGTGATAAAAACATGTAGCCTTGGACGACATCTAGGGTTTAGAGGTTTTCTCCTCTTCGCGTATAATCTTCCTCCATTGTTCATCCTTTCCTTGTTTGTTCTCTTCATGAGAATGAGGAGCTAAATCCATTGTTGTTGGGGTTTGAAATCAATTGAATTCTAATATAATCAATATTAATGTTCATATAATTGTTTTTTCCATTCAATGTTAGTATTTTGTTTCTGTGTTTAGTGCTTGTCGTGGCTTTATCACCCATTGCATGATATTTGCTTCTTGGAGTATTGGGAAATATCTTTTGTAATATAGAACTGAATCAAAATACCTAATGAATAATTTAGTCTAACAAAACAACATGATTCATTTGTTATCTTAAGACCCTTGTGGCAAAAACAAGTCTTGTTTATTTAATTGATCAAGTAATTGATGGTTAGTATGTAAACTTAGGCTCTTTCACCTAAGGAATTAGGGTTTAGGTATTCTTGTGGGTTGACATTGACATTTGTTTGGAAAAAAGGTAAATATTTTTATTCACGAGAGAGAGGTTTGGTGAGGTCTAACTCTGGAAATAGCATTCCATACCACTTCTAATCTTTTCCGCATTCAAAATGCTTGAAAAAAATACCAAAAGAATAATTTTAATTGCTTTTGCACAATTTCATTGTTTCGTTTCTCAAAATTTAACCAATAGAAATAATTTGTAGTCTAAATTAGTTATCAATTACATTTATTGTTATGTATTGCACAAGTTCTTTAGAGAGAATGATATATTTATCAATTGTTACATTTTGCGAATGGTGCACTTGCCATGTAAAGCAAAATGCTAACAAGTTATTGGCGTCCTAACACTTAATGGATAGGGTTTCTTCACATGGAGGTTTCCTCCATGTATGACCTTCCTTCCTTCTGAGGTATTCTTTCTACTCAACATTTTCAAGGTATGCTCAGCTGCTTCTGTGCTAAAAAAGGACCCTTCTCTAGACTAATTTTTCTTAACACCCATAAGCTCCACTTAGCACATTGAACACACATTTGGGTCATTCTTTGTCCTTATGAATTTTGCCACTACTTTCCTCGTCACATTGGCGTAGGAAGTGGCTTCCACCCACTTGGTAAAGTAATCGATTGCTACTAGGATGAAATGATATCCGTTTCATGCCTTTGGCTCTATAACCATGATGACATCTATAGCCCACATAGAGAAACGCCATGGAGAAGTTAAGACATTCAAATTTGTTGGCGCAACATTAACATTGTTTTCATACACTTGACATTTGTGGCATTTCCTCACATGTACGCAGCAGTCGTTCTCCATGGTCAACCAGAAGTAACCAACCCTTAATATTTTCCTAGCCATAGAATAGCCATTCATGTGAGTCCCGAAGGTTCCTTCGTGAACTTTCCTCAAAATCAGCTCTACTTCTTTGGCATTGACACATCTGAGGAGGACCATATCAAGATTTCTCTTATATAACATATCTCCATTCAACATGAAGTTCGCAACCAATCTTCTTAACTTCTGTTTATCATTCTCGGTGGTTGTTTCAGGATATTCATGATCCTTGATGTATTGCTTGATATCGAAATACCAAGGTTTGCTATCTAGTTCTTCTGTAATGAAATGGCAGTAAAATGGGTGTTCGTGACTCTTCATTTTGATTGCTTGCAACTCTCCCTCTTGATTTAGTTCGAACATGGATGATAAGGTAGTAAGAGCATCAACCAGTTGGTTTTCTTCTCGCGGAATGTGGTGGAATACTATGGCATCAAAATACTCCATTAGTCCTTTGATATACGCTTGATAAGGAATAAATTTTTGATCCCTAGTCTCCCACTCTCCCTTTATTTGGTGGATAACCAGTGCGGAATCATCATATACGTTCAAGAATTTTGCTTTAAATTCTATGGTTGCTCGAATCCCCATAGCACAGACCTCGTATTTCGCTATATTGTTGGTACAATCGAAGCACAACCTTGTCGTCACTGGTATGTACTACTTTTCTAGAGAGATAAGCGTTGGCGGACACACTGGGTAGGTACTATTTGATTTTGTCAAAGGCTACTTCACAATCTTCATTCCATTGAATGACTTGGTTTTTGCACAACAACTTGAATATTGGCTCACAAATTGCAGTTAACTAGGAAATAAATCTAGCAATATAGTTTAATCTTCCTAGAAAACCCCGAACTTCTTTTTCAGTGCGAGGATGTGGCATTTCTAGTATTGCTCACACTTTGTCTAGATCCACCACTATTTCTTTTTGGCTAACAATAAATCCCAATAACTTTCCCAATTTCACTCCGAAACTACACTTTTTTGGGTTCAACCTAAGTTTGTATTTCCTTAATCGTTCAAACAACTTCCTTAGGTTGACAAGGTGTTCTTCTTCAGATCTGGATTTAGTGATCATATCGTCAACAAAAACTTCAATTTCCTTATGCATCATGTCATGAAACAAAGTCACCATTGCCCTTTGATATGTTACCCCTTCATTCTTGAGCCTAAAGGGCATCACCTTGTAACAGAAGGTCCCTATACTGTGTTGAAGGTGGTTTTTCTAAGTCTGCGGGTGCCATTTTAATTTGATTGAATCCTAAGAATACATCCACAAATGAGACGAGCGCATACTCAACTGTTTTGTCCACCGGAGTATCAATGTGTGGTAATGGAAAGTTATCTTTTGGGCTAGCCTGATTTAAATCCCGATAATCTACACACATTCGGACCTTCCCGTCTCTTTTTCGCACTGGCACCATATTCGCCACCCATTGAGGATATTTTCTTACAACCAAAAATCCCGCGTTGAACTGTCTTTATACCTTTTCTTTTATCTTTAACGACACTTCTGGCTTCATCCTTCGTAACTTCTGCTTTACTGGAGTGCATTCTGGTCTAAGAGGTAGCTTATGTTGCATTATGCTGGGGTCTAATCCAAGCATGTCTTGGTAGGACCAATCGAACGTGTCCTTGAATTCTTTCAAGAGAGCATACAACTGCCCCTATGTCTCTTTAGTCATGCCACTACCAATTTTGACCTCTTTTATTTTGCCTTCTCCCCCAAATTAATGACTTCTACATCTTCTTGATAGGGTTTCATTTCCCTTGCCTATTGTTCTACTAACCTCAACAATTCAGGAGAGGGTTCCCAGTCTTCTTCATAATCATCTTTCGTATTTTTGACAAGGAGTGTAAAATTAGGATATCGGATATCGACATTGGTATTTTCAAAACATTCATGGATAAATCTGCATTATTCAATTTTACAAAAATAAAGAAACAAACAAATAAGAGAAACAAGCATATAGGAAAACGGAAACACAAATTTTATAATTGAAAATACGCATCAAAGTCACACTGAGTTTTCCAGAACAGCTAGCTTGCACACATGATAAACCTATAACGCAGAGCTAGTCATAAAATATTACATTTCACCAATACTACAAACCATGGGAATGTCCACAGATTCCCAATTGCTAAGCCTTGCACTAGGAGAGCAGGGGCATATGAAATCCAAGTTTACTTCCTCTAGTTCCTTCTCAATGGTTGCCACTTGATCTGTATTTATCCACCCCACGCTTCGAAAGCCTTGTTGTATATCACATAGGGTGATTCTTCCTGTCTTTGGCTCACGCCCTTCCAGCCTGGCCATACTTCTTTCTCATTTTTTCTCCATCGTCCTCATCCTGTCTACCTTGGTTGGTTTGTATCCCTAGCCATATCTATTCTTGGTCACGGCAAATTGCAAATGGAAAACAGATCCCTTACCATCCTTACCTAATCCCTTCTCGTATTTGTAACCTTTTCTCATCATCGTTTTCACCATCATTGAAGAGGCACTTGACAAATAAGGGGTTATTTGGAAGGGCTCAACATATTCAGTGTTAACAATTTCCAGAGCTTGGTAGGATGTTTCTAGAGCCTCTTCAGCATAGGATGTTTCCAAAGCTTCCATGTATCGAGTAGTCATCGGTCCACTTACTAAGAAGTCCTCCTTGCCAGATACTATTATGAGCTTATCATCCACCATAAACTTAAGCTTTTGATGTAAGGTAGAGAGCACAACCCCAGCAGAATGAATCAATGGTCGCCCTAATAAAAAGTTGTATGCTAGAAGTATATCCATTACCTGGAATAATACTTTGAAAGTGCAGGGTCTAACCTAGATTGGCAATTCAATTTCGCCTACTACCTTTGTTCTGCTCCCATCAAAAGCTCTCACAACCATAGAACTGGGACGCATATGGGCCCTCTCACAAGGAAGCTTATCAAGTGTGGCTTTTGACATCACATTCAAAGATGAGTTGTTGTCAATGAGTACTTGTACTATGACGTAGTCTGTACATTTCACATATATATATATAGGGCCTTGTTATGGCCTCTTCCTTCTATAGGGATCTCCTCTTCAGTGAAGGTCAGGTAGTCGCTAGTAGTGATATGACTGAAGATGCCTTCAAATTTATCAAGGGATATATCCTGCTCCACATGGGCTCCACTAAGAATCTTCATCATTAGTTTTCTGTAGGTGACAAAGTGCATCAATAACTATAATAGCGAGATTCGAGCTGACATGCAGTTTAAGTGATCCACCACCTTATATTCGCTCTGCTGAATGAACTTCAAGAACTTGCCTGCTTCCTCATAAGATATTTCCCTTTTTCCATTTTTCTCGACATCTTGTCAATTTGTGGTGCTTTCCCTTTCAAGAACACTTTCGCTTGCTCTGTGGTCACTTCTTCTTTAGCCTTTCTTCCTTGATTTTCTTCATTTCTTAACTCAAGAGGTGTGAAGAGGCAACCACTTCTAGTCATACCTCCTATGCCGAAGATGTTGTCAATGGCAGTGTTGACAGCAGTAAGGGTCTTGTCTGCTTCATTTCTTTCTTGTTCCCCTTTTAGTATCTGAGCATCATACCTCTATTGAACTATATTTTCATTCTTATACAGCAAGGGAGACAAAGCTTGTATCACGATAGGTTGTCGCTCATGTGATAGATGCGAGGGCCTAGTAAAATGTATTACCACCGATTTTGGGCCAGATAATGTCGTCTCCTCACTTGTTTGTGTGAATACTTCCACTATTAGAAAAATCATTAATAGTCACCTAAAAATCGGTCACTAAATGATCAAAATCGGTCATTGATTAAAATAGTGACAATTTAATTACCAAACGCGTCAGTTGCTATTTTTTTGGTCGCTGATGTATAGTGATCGAATCTGTGATCGATTTGTGACTGATTCTGTGACAGAATCTGCGACCGAATATGTGACCGATTCTGTGACCGATTTTAAAAATTAACGAATATTATTTTTAATTATAAAACAACATTATTTTTACATCTATTATTCTTATTATCATTTATACTATTTTTACCAATACTTTTATTATTTTTATTATCCACCACTAATCATTTTAATGAGATTTTGGATAAAGTGCACCAAGGGGGAGTTCAACCCAAGACCTCTCAATAACTTGAGAGAGTCTATAACCATCAAACCAAAGTTTTTTTTTTGTCATGTTACGATTATTACTATTCTTATTATTACAATTACAATTATAATAATAATAATTATTATTATAATTACAATAATAATAATAATTACTATTATTATTATTATTATCATTATTATTATATTTATTATTCTTATTACTATTATTATTCTTATTATTATTATTATTATATATTATTAATAATAATATTATTATAATAATTATTATTGTTGTTATAATAATAATTATTATTGTTATAATAATAATTATTATTATTATTATAATTATTATTTTTATTATTATGATTGTTATTATTACATTTATTATTATTATTATTATTGTTATTATTATTATTATTATTATTATTATTATTATTATTATTCTTACTATTATTATTATTATTATCTGTGACCGAATCAGTGACTGATTTTATAACCGAATCTGTGATAGAAATCAGTGATCGAATTAGTGACCGAAATCAGTGATTGAATGTGTGACCGAATCAGTGACCGAATTTGTGACCAAATCAGTGACCAAATCAATGACTGAAATCAGTGACCGATTTTGTAACCGAATCTGTGACCAAATATTTTGGTTACTGATTCGGTCACTGATAGATACAGAATTTTTCAATTACTAATTTTGGTCACTATTCATCAATTTTCTAGTAGTGTTCCTCCTTTTTCTGTCGATAGATTTGTAAGATGTGCCTACCGATTAGATCTTTCAATATCCATTTAAACTCAGAACAATCGGCTATGGAATGTGCGATGCCCGGGTGAAAGTTTTCCTCATAGCTTTCCCTCAAGAAGCACTCTACTTGAGCCATAATAGCCTGAAAAATTTCTTCTGTTTATATCCTTTGCTAATACTCCTCCCTGACACTTTCCTCATAGGTTTCCATCATTTCCTTCGCTTGTTGTTCCATGCCATTAACCATGATTTTCAATTCGTGCAATTGTTCAAAAGTCTCCTGCTTCTCGTTCTTAACATTCTCTTACAAATTCTTCCATTGTCGTTCTGCTGATGAAGCCACATTCCGTTCTTGAGTTCTCCTTGTCAGTTCAATGTTGGTAGTTGCTAAGTCTTGCTTAATCCTAAAGGTTGAATCTCTTTCTGCTCTTTGCTTTCTCAACAGTTCTTCATGTGCTTTTATTCTTTCCTCATAGTGCTTGTTTTTATTGACATAATCATGGCATAGGCTTTGAAGATCCTCGACTACCTTGACATTTTTCGCCTTCTGTTTTTGTATTTCTTCCTTCAACAACTTCACCTCTTCTGCTTCTGTGTCTAGTGTCTGTTCTACATTCATTGGATATGGAGTGATCATCTTGAAGGGAAACTTGATCTTCTTAAATTTTTCCATGACCCACTGAGGATAAGGAACTTTTCTATCCAAAGTCCACGATCTAGAATCTTTCTCCATATGAATTACATGGCCCTAGGCAGTTTTGACTTGTTGCAGAGTCTTGGTAGCTAGGCTATCTTCATAATAAACCAGCAAAGTGGTGAGAGCGGCAGGTGTTGGAGACTCTTTGATAAGATATCAGAATTGCCTCTGGGCCAACACCGAATTATAATTAATGCAACACTTGGAGCCAATAAGTGGAACATTAGGGTATTTACCACAGTAATAAATGAGGCGCGGTCTCTATTGCCATGCAATATGCCACTTAACTTTTTCTTCCGTCAAAGCCGCAAAGAATTGTGCCCAGTCTTGTGCTTCTTTAACCTCAAGGCCATGATGCAATACTCTTTCCACCAGACAGCTGATATCAACAACTTTTCCCCTAGCACGAGACGTAAGCCAAACATATAGTATGGGCAAGCAACATAACATTTTATTCTTCTTTCTCTCAAAGCACAAATCAAGAGCCCTATAAACGTCAACCAAGATTGTCGTGGCTGGATTTTCAGATCGTGTCTTGCTAGCAACAAACACATCCACTGCAACATAATCTACAAAATCTTCGATATTGGGAAATATCAGTACTCCATAAGTTGCCATGGCAAGCACGTCTATGAATGTTTCCCAGTCTTCTTTATCTGCCAATTGACGCATATAGGCTTCTGAAAACCCCTAAGGAAAACCTTTTGCCTCTTTTCTACTTACAATTATGCCTTTTAGCTCTTTAGGGTGTATTTTCATAATTCTGGCCAACACGGGAATAGAGACATGTTGTTCCAGGTGCTTGTATGGAGCCTTCCTTTCCATGGGTGAATCTCGAATTTGCTCAAACTCTTTGATAGTTGGTACCAGCTGGGAATCTGAGAATGTAAAGCATCTCAAAGGTGGGTCATAGTATTGTGCTAAAGTAGTGAGTGCAAGTACTTCTACTTCTACTTCCAGTAAACCTAGCAGATTCCTATACTTTTTCCTGAAGGCATCTCTCTGTATCCTCTTGATTTTTCTTCCAATTCTCTAAGGCCAGTCAAATTACTTTCATTCACCCTTATGCGGAGTTTTTTATTTAGTAGCTCTGAGTCCGACTTCTCTTGATTCCAGATCCCATGTTAAATTCCATCTTATAAAAAATGAACATGACTTTAAAATTTTCACCTAAAACAACTAAGAACCAAAATGCATGGGTGAGGAAGGGCACAAGGAGAACATCCTCTTCTCTCAATTATGATATACATACAAATGCAATGCGTGATTTTATAAAAAAAGATTTACACATTTTATTTTGCAAAAAACTTTTCATTAAGTGGTCATTAAATCCTTTTTTTTATTTTATAAAGAAAAACGATGGACGGTAGAGGCGCGCATGTGTCTCCCTTAGTGCCCTAATCGAGGTTTTAGCATAATGGTACTTAAAGATCTAGGACATTAGATGCATTCTCACACAGAAAAGCTTATAATCCTAAGGATATGAGGCCACTAGAGCTATGGCTCACTTCACCACATTACTCACAACAACTGGTAAACAATTTGCTTATGAGTATGTGAATAAAGCAAAAAAAACTCTAGTTGGGGTTCTTGCAAAAACTGAGAAAGGACGTACATCGTGTAAGCAATGCTAGACAACCCCTTTCTATTTCTAAGTTTTCTTAGACCAGGGTATAGGGCCCCACTCATGATATGCAATTGTGTTTGTGTGAAGGGAGAATTACGCATACCCCACTCTCAACTGCAAAACAATCAGAAAATCCCAGGCAGATATACACAACATGTCGTCTAACCTAGGATTCAATTATTCCAGAAAAAAAAACATACATATATATAAAAAAGGAGAAAGATAAATATTCTAAACATCACACTCATTTTTACTTATTTAATTAAAAATGGTTTGACTCTAAAAATGTTCCCAGTGGAGTCGCTATGTGTCGCAACCAAAATTGCGATGGAGACGCCGATACGAAGAAAATACTTAAATAGTTTGAAAAAATAGATAAAAGGAGTCGCCACCATAGTTTATTATGGAAAAGTATGAAAAAATCGAAAAAGGATAAGACAAGTCTTTGAAAATCGGATTTCGGGTCCGGGAGTCGGTTACGTTTGGAGAAGGTATTAACACCCCCACAACGCCTGTCCTAAGACGGTACCTTTTAATTAAATAAATAAAATGAGTGTGATTTTTAAAATATTTATTTTCCAAAAAAAGAGACAAAAATGAAGATAAAAACATTTATTTTTTATTTTTTGGGGACCGGACAAGGTTTGACCTTGCTCCTACGTATTTCTATCAGGATAAAAAATTAGGGTTACGTAGTTCTATTTGGAGAAAAGTTAGTTGTTGTTTTTGATATTTTTTAATTTTGTAAATTTTATATTTTTAAATTATCTATAAAATTATGTTTCTTTTTTAATTTTGGAAATTTGCTATCTTTTGTGTATTTTTAAAGGGAAAAACTTCGTATCAGATATCGCTTGATGCGTGCGGTCATTGGAATGTCTAAACGAAATAATACCCTTTTTTGAATTAAATTCTGTATGACATGTGCGATCATTTGGATATTTAATCAAATTATTTTTGAATAAGAAGAAAAATATTTATATTTAATTATTTCTACATCTTAATCTAAGTTTTTCTTAGAAAAAATAAAACATAAAAAGAAAATAAGATGAAAGAATAAAAAACAATAAAATGGGCCCAAAAAGTGTGTAGGTAAAAAATATAATGTTTGAAGTAGCAATTAATGAGTCTATAATATTTTTTTTTAACAAAAGTAATAAAAGAATGGTGCCAGATAGTCAATATGGGAGGTGCAAGAAAAGAAACTCTATTGGGCCTTGGCTTTCGAACTCCCTCAGTTCCTCTACTTGCATGCAACATGCTGGCGGAGTTCATCCATATCAGCCGTTGGATTCATGCATAAGTTGTTCAAGAATGACCCTAGTCGGAGGGCGGTTACCATCTGATTCATGGCCTTCTCGGGGTTAAGCCCACGAATGTTGAAAGCCACCTTACCAAACCTGTCTATGAATGCTCGTAAGGATTCTCCCTTTTCCTAGTGAATGTTTATCAATGCGACGGATGTTATGTGATGGGGCTTGTTGGTTGCAAACTGTACCCAAAACTTGGTTATCAGTGTTTCAAAAGGGTCGACCGACTGGGGAGGCAGTCGGGTGAACTAGATGAGGGCTGCTTGTTTGAGGGATGTGGGAAAAACCTTACAGAAGATATTGTCGTTCGTCGTGTAAGGCTTAGCTGGGACACGTATACATCAACGTGTTCATCTGGGTCTATAGATCCATCATACCTATCTATGTCTGGGCACTTCCAGTTAGCAGGCAGCTCTGTTGCCATTATCTCATGTGTGAATGGATGTCGTTTAGATGGGTTGAGGAGCGTGCTCTGCGACACCTCACCTCAACCCTCTCCTCGACCATCCTGCCGAGAACCTTCATCCTCGATCGGGTCCTCTCGATGGGTTCTCTCCCATCCTTCTCTATATTAACCCTTTGCCTAAGTCTCTCATTCTCTTCTCGAAGTCTCTCTAAAGCTCTAGTATGATGTGAAAGGTCCTCTTCATACCTCTTCCTCATCGCCTTCAGGTCTCTCCTTAGCTTGGCCAGTGCGGCTGCTGAGTCTCCTTGATGGTTCTATTGGCTTCCATGATTCCTGGTTGTCACCATTATTGTTAGGCTAATCTCGGCCCCACGGTGGGCGCAAAAATGTTCTTGCAAGAAACAGTTAGCTCCAACAACAACAAAGTCTTCCTGTTTGTCCTCGGTTGCTCCTGCCATTCCTTTCGACTAATCATATTTTTGATTGTCCGTAAATGCCTTTAGCGAGCCGAATGTGATGGGTCGCCACCACTGAATTCTGCTGAGATTATATTAATGACCATTTTTTCATTATCTTCCCGGCGCCTGGGACTCCTATCTCTTGGCCACTCCCTTTCTGTTCTGCCCTCTCACCTACCTTTAGGGCTTCCTTCTCTTAGGCTCCTCCTGATTAGTCGAAGGGGACGGTGGAATATGCTGGACATCACGTTCACCGACCAGGATTTCAGGGACATCGATACCCGGCAAGATGATCTAATGGTCATATCCATCGACATATTGTGAAATTAGAAAAACATTGGTGGATCAAGGGAGTTTAGTAGACGTCCTATACTGGAAAACCTTTAAGAAGATGGTGTTGGATGAAGATGATATAGTCCCTTTGGACGAGCAGATAGTAGGGTTTTCAGGTGAAAGAGTAGATATAAGAGGTTACATTGACTTGCACGCCAAGTTCGGTGGATCCAACCAAGGACAAAAGACCATTAATGTCAGATACCTGATAGTTGACGTTAACACATCTTACAATGCACTCTTAGGACGCTCGTCCTTGAATAAGTTGGGTGCTATAGTTTCTACACCACACCTCGCTATAAAGTTTCTAGTAGAAAGAGAAGGAGTGACGACTTTTCACGCTGACCAGAGAACGGCGAGGCAGTGTTATGTGGCTAGCCTAAGGTTGACACCGACCGTAACCACAATCAAAAGAGATGTTAATCAGAGGATGGTTGCACTGACGGACCTTGATCCCAAGGTCAACGATGAAATTAGAATGGAGCCAAAGGATGACGTCACAAAATGGCAGCTAGGTGGAGAAAACCAAAATACATGTTGGGGTGAAGGCATGACAAAATGCGAAGCTGAAAAACTAAAGGAAGTACTGGCTGATAACAAAGATCTTTTTGCCTGGACGGTCGAGGACATGTCTGGGATTGATCCCAAAGTAATGTCCCATAAACTCTCAGTTTGTAAGGAGGCTCGACCAGTGGCGCAGAAGAAGCGAAGAGTGGGAGAGGAGAAAGTGACCGCAGTGGAGGTGTAAAAGTTGCTGGATGTTGGATTCATCAGGGAGATACAATATACCACATGGTTAGCTAACGTGGTGTTGGTAAAGAAGAACAATGGGCAGTGGCGGATGTGTGTCGATTACACAGATTTAAACAAAGCTTGCCCAAAGGATGCGTACCTACTTCTTAGTATTGATGGCTTAGTGGACGGAGTGACCGATAATAGGATATTCAGTTTCCTAGATGCGTTCTCGGGTTACAACTAGATCCCGATGTACGATCGAGATGGGGGAAGACGAAATTCATCATTGAAGCTTCAAAAGATGCAGGTGCCACCTACCAAAGGCTAATGGTCCGAGTATGCAAAGATCAAATAGGTCGGAATATGGAGGTCTATGTAGATGATATGGTGATTAAGTTTGAGGCATTTGATCAACACTTGACCAACCTTAAAGATGCGTTCAGACAGCTTCGCAGCTTTGGCATGCGTCTGAACCAGGAAAAATGCGTGTTCAGAGTAGAAGGAGGCAAATTCTTGGGCTTCATTCTCACCCAAAGTGGAATCCAAGCCAACTCCGACAAATGTTCGGCCGTTTTAGCAAATGCGAAGCCCTACAAGTTTGAAGGAAGTACAAAGTCTTGTGGGAAAATTAACATCTCTATCTCGTTTTTTGCTTATATTAGTAGAGAAGATTAGGCCAATAGTGAAGGCTCTGGAGAGGCCGACAAATTTAGATGGAACATTGAATGTGAGAGCGCTTTTGAAGAAGTAAAGGCAGCCGTATCATCCACACCCATTCTGGAAAAACCATCACCGAGCAGTAGGCTCCTATTATACATTCTAGTCTCAAATAGTGCCATCAGTGCTACCTTAGTCCAACATAAAGGGTAGAAACCAATATACTTTGCAAGCAGAGCACTATAGGACGCTGAAACCAGGTATCAAGTTATTGAGAAGGCTGCATTGGCAGTCGTCTACACCGCTTGAAGGCTTAGGCCTTATTTCTAGAGTCATCCCATCACGGTCAAAATCGACTATCTGATTGGGAAGGCCCTCTTGAAACCCGAACAGGCAGGGTGTATGATATCCTGGTTGGTCAAACTCTCAGAGTTTGGGCTGACTTTTGAGCCAAGAGGACCTATTAAAGCTCAGTGTTTGGTAAACTTTGCTTCAGAACTACAGCAGGTGCAACCAGAACAGTGAAGCGTGTGCGCTTTGTATGTAGACGGCTCATCCAATGATAAGGGATGCGGAGCAGGGGTGGTATTAGAAAGTCCGACCAGGGTAAAGATCGAACAGTTGCTGTGCTTTAAGTTTAAAGTTTCTAATAACGAGGTCGAGTATGAAACCATTATAGCTGACCTATTATTAGCTGAAGACATGGGGGCAAAGCAATTGGTTTGTCTGACTGACTCTTAGTTAACGGTAGACCAGTTGAATGGAACCTTCCAAGTGAACGACCCACTATTGATGAGATATTATCAAAAAGTATCCACTCTACTTTCTCAGTTTGAGTCCGCCAAGGTCGAACACATTTTTAGGTGCAAGAACGCTCGAGCGGATGTGTTATCAAAGCTTACATTAGGAAAAGGTAGGGTAGGTTCGACACCGTCATCCAGGTCACTTTAAGTGGACCAACCGTATCAGACATGGATTGCATGAATGCTGAAGTAGCGGAGGAAGATTGACGAACGCCCATCATATGAGGCTTGAAGGCCTTGACAAAAGGAGAAGTCATACCAAACAAAATAATGGCCAAAAAGGTCGTCCGTTATGTTCTCATTGGCGAAGGCTTATTTAAGAGGGGGTTTACCACTCCCTTGTTGAAATGCGTATGTAAGGAACAAGCCGAGTATGTGCTGAACGAGCTTCACAACGGCGTATGCAAAATGCACTGCGGTCACAGAACTTTGGCTGCTAGGGTCATCCGAGCAGGATACTACTGCCCGACTGCCCGACAAGATTGCGCTGTGTGAGGAAGTGTAGAAGCTGCCAAGGGAACGACCCCTTGATTCACCAGCCACCCATTGACCTTCAAGCGATCAATGCTCCTTGGCCTTTCGCCAAGTGGGGGATGGTCATTGTTGGACCCTTCCCACCGGCAACCGGCCAGAGGAGGTTTCTACTTGTAGCAGTCCATTATTTCACCAAGTGGATAGAGGCAAAATCCCTTGCCAAAATTACAGCCGCCAACATGCAGTGCTTTATGTGGAAAGTTATATGCAGGTTTGGAGTTCCCCACAAGATTATAACAGACAATGACGACAATTCGTCAACCGAAAACTTGAATCCTTCCTGGTCGAGCTAGGAATCATACACGTAACCAGTTCCGTCTAGCACTCACAGATGAATGATCAAGCTGAGGCAACCAACAAGGTGACCTTGGCACAACTAAAGCAAAGATTGGGTGCAACCAAAGGAAAATGGGTAGATGAGATTTTGGAAGTCTTATGGGCGTACAAATGCACTCCTCAATGATCGACAGGGGAATCCCCATACAACTTACGATATGGGACGAACGCTATGTTACCGGTCGAAGTAGGAGAAGCCATGATAAGGAGGCAGTTGAAAGATGTAACAATGAACGAGGAATGTATGAAAACCAAGCTGGACCTCTTAGAAGAGCTCAGAGAAAAGGCTAAGATAAACGAAGAAAGATGTAAGCAAAGAGTCGCCCGAAGATACAATGCCAAGGTCAGGCCGAGAACTTTTCAAAAAGGAGACCTTGTTTGGAGGATGACTAGCAGTGCTCGGAAAGATGTTGCTAACGGCAAGTTCGCACCAAACTAGGAAGGCCCGTATAGGGTAAATCAAAGCCTAGGCAATGGCGTAGTCAGATTGGAACATTTGGATGGAGAGCAAATCCCCAACACTAGGAACGCCGACCATCTAAAGTTTTATTTCGGATAAATTCCATGTAACTCAGTGTACTCTTTCCTACCTACGACATTTTCCCCTATGGAGGGTTTTGGTCGAGGAGGTTTTAACGAGGCACTATCAATAATAAGAGTTGGAATTTTCAGTTGCAAATTCTATGGGAATTTCACACCTCATGGAACCGGCCGTGAGGTGTTTAATTTCAGCTTTTAACTATTAAAGCGACACCTTATGAAACCGAACGTGAGGTGTATAATCTCAACTTTTAACCATTAAAGCAACACCTTGTGGAACCGACCGTGAGGTGTATAACCTTAGCTTTTAACAATTAAAGTGACACCTCATGGAATCGATCGTAAGGTGTATAATTTCAACTTTTAATCATTAAAGTGACTCCTCAAGGAACCGATCGCGAGGTGTATAATCTTAGCTTTTAACAATTAAAGTGACACCTCATGGAATCGATCGTAAGGTGTATAATCTCAGCTTTTAACCATTAAAGCGACACCTCAGGGAACCGACCATGAGGTGTATAATCTTAACTTTTAACCATTAAAACGATACATCTCATGGAACTGACCATGAGGTGTATAATTACTTAGCTTTTAACCATTAAAGTGACACACCTCATGGAACCGACTGTGAGGTGTATAATCACGTAGCTTTTAGCCATTAAAGTGACACATCTTACACCTTACCAACCAAGAAATGCATCGAACAACTTTTAAATGTCATCAAAACGACCAAATAAATAACAAATAAACTACCTTAGTGGTACGCACATTTATCAACGTATAAACGAACGAGAACACAAAGAAATAATGAATTTAGTAAAACTTTTGGCATTCAATTTATCCCGTGTGCAAGGTAAAATGTTAATGGTTCATTTACAAATAAAGGTTAACCGAAGTACAACCACCAAAGCTATATTCTATGGTCGAATACAAGCCACCGAAAAAGAGCCTAAACGGCCAATACTATGCACAAAATGAAACTAACATGAAATTACAACATTATGGGTCGTCAAGTCTCCCCCTGCTTTAGATTCCCCACTTTGTGCCTCAGTCTCTTCTTCCTAATCCTCGTCCGAGATGTCCATTACCGAGGTCATCTCACCCTTATAGATATCTTTCCGGTTGCTGAACTTACCCTCATCTACTGGAACATGGTAGAACTAAGCAGCGTACCTGACAGCTCGGTCGAACCCAAGGTCATGCTGTTTGATCACAACCTCAAAGTTCGTCGAGATCCTTTTTAGCCCTTACTCGGAGTGACCGTTCCTCCTCCAGGTCCAGGGTTAGCTTAGTCACTTTTTGCCTCAGGTCGACAACATCGTCGCTCAGGACATATATTCGGTGGGCGGTCGTGTTCTCCTTTTCTTCGACAACCGAGTAGCGCTCTTGGAGGAAGCCATTTTCGACTCTTAGACTCTCAATAATTTTCCTAATCTCTGCGGCTTCCCCCTTTGCAACCTCACTCTCCAACTCTAGATCATTGTTGCGATGCGCCAAGTCCATGTTGGCATCTAGAGCGGATTTGAGGGATGAGGTGGCATCCAAAATTCAGCCTTCAACTTCTCCACGGCCGACGTGTCTTCCTTCAGCAGCTCTTCTCCCACTACCTGGGTTATCAAAAGGGCACGGACGTTTATTTCTAGGAGTGCACTCCTCAATTCTCCGTGGGAGGAAGAAGTGAATTGCTTCTTTTCATAGTCGTTCAGCTCAAGAACGACACGGTCGACCACCATCAATTTCTTGTTCAGGAAGTTGAAGGTAGATGCGATTTCCTGCTTAGTAGCTAACTCTTTCAATGGCTTGGATTACCGATGAGAGGACGATCGGTCTGAGGCACACTTGGACTTCTTTTAGTTGCAAGGCTCGGATTGGGGGCCAGCTGGAGGCCAAGTAGGGGACGACATAACAACCATTATCAGTTTTGCCCTCCCGGGCCACCTCTTCTTGAACAGCCTTCCCCTTGTTGATCGGTTTTTGTGTGAGGGCCCCTCCAATTATCACCTCCCGGCTTCGTAGCCAGCACACTCCTCAATACCATATTCATGTTTGGATTCAGGGCGGAAACATTATCTGCACAAATTGTAACAAGTCAATAAATGCCATGTAGATGAAAAGCTGAATACAAAAGAAAAACGTACCCAACACGGTGTTATTCGGATCTTCACACCAAAAGTTATTGAGGATCTCTCGGGCAGGGATCCCCCTAGGAAAGCTATGAAGGATCGACAGCGCCGAGATATCCTCTGCTGATAATTCTGACCACGGCCAAGATGCACACCAAACAAGGGACCTGGTCCAGTATAGGGGGAACTTCGGCTCATTCCTATGGTATATATACTCTCGACCCTCACTCTCAAAAGATATTTTGATAAATGTATCTTTAAAGTGTTTGTAGGAGGACGAGTAGGGATTAAACAAGCGGTTCCTTGGCTGAATGACTAAAGGCAACCACCTATCTTTTTGCCTGACCGGGTTAAATAATGATGGAGGAAAAAAGGTACGATGGGGGTAAGGTTTAAGGCTATGCACAAAATTTGAAAAGCCCTAACGTACACCCAACTATTGGGATGAAGCTGAGTAGGGGCGACTTTCAAAGTGCATAGCATGCCTGTGCAGAAGTCATCCAATGGTATACAGACGTAAGAGTCCTTCATGACACAGACATATATAAAAAAGAAATTCGTTGGCGCCGACCCCCAACCAAGGATTACTAAGTCGGACAGCGTGAACCAGCGTAAGGAAAAGACACCATCAGGGATCGAAGGCTCTACAATATCTTAGAAGTCAAGAGGGCCCTAAGGGAAGTAGATATGATATATTTCGAGTAGGCGGTCCTAACATCAGTAACCCCCAGTCACTATCGGGAGGGTTGACTTTGTCAACATCCTCTGCACTACTATTAGAGCCCGGCGTCTCTACCCCACTATTCTCTTCGATGGGCTCCTATAGTCTCACCCTCTCACTTTTAGTGGACCCGATAGTCGAGTTGCTAAAGCTAGAACTACTTGAAGTCCCCCTGATATGACCAATTTCCTACTTGGCCACACCTCTATGGCCGGTTCAGGCATCCCGCCCACCAGAAGACTCAGTAATATAAGAATGAAGAGAAAAGGAAGGCATGGTTACCTTGAGAAGAAGTGGACAACCGAACACTTAGCGAAGCTAATCGACTAACCAGATGAAAACGACGCCAAATGCAGCAGGGTCGAAGGCTATTTATAGCCAAAGCCCAGCCATGATGCGGTCGTCTATTGGCCCTATGATCTAAGAGCCTTCAACGGTTCAGATTAGTTGACTTGTCACATCATGCACAACAACGAGAAGCGCGCAAATCAAAAAAATGTGCGGAAATCTATGTTAACGTGCCCTTGAACGGCCAGTGGAAGAAGCCCAATTTCAACACTTCTTTGCGGACGACCATACGGGTTACACTAAATCCTCTTCAGCCACTTAGTACCCTCGAGGACTTAGAGGGCCTATGTACTATACGGTCAACCATACACATAAACCAACTATATTTGCATCGCCTCGTGCACCCTTTTCGATGTTCCGAGACGACCATCCCGATCGGTATCCCGATCAGTCACAAATAATGCTATTTCACATCGACGAGCACTGCGCACCAACCACATGACACGTGGTAGCCTCATTTGCCAGATACGTGGAAGGTAAGTACAGAGAATCCTAACAGAATCATAATAGATTGGGCCTTACTTTGGACCAAGCCCAATGAACCTAAACACTTCAGGCCCATTACAACTCCTATAAATATGAGTTTAATTACCACAAATAAGGTACTTCTAAACTCTGATCTAAACCTCTTGTACACTCTAATCTTAAACTGACTTGAGCGTCGGAATGCCTATAGGACCCCTCTCCCGGGACGATGGATTTTGGAGTGATCGGAGCAGCAGGAAAGGAGGAATTACAAGAGCGACCGAGGATGGACAAGAAGACTTTGTTGTTTTTGGAACTAACCGGTCTCTTGCAAGAACAAATTTCAAGAGGATTCTTTGATCAAGAAGATATTCATGAGCTGATTCTACTGGTTTTGAAAGTCAAGCACAACACACGTCTTCTTCATCACAAAGGGAATAGTTATGCAAATTGTGTTGAACCTGATTTCTTCAAATTGCTTTGCAGATTCTTCTTAGTTTTTGAAATTTGTTGAATTGGGTGTTTGTTTGTGTTTTCATAGCGTGTTGGGTTGTGTATGTTATGTATTCTTAAATTGCAAGGTGCAAGATTGAAGATAACAACATAGTTGGGTTTCTTGTAGGGTACAAGAAAGCTTCTTGATTGTATAGGTTGTACATTGAGTGCGATTAGTGGAATTTTCCTTGTTTCCCTACAAGGAAGACTGGATGTAGCCCTTGAGGAAGGGAGAACTAGCATAAATCTTGCTTGTTTGATCTTTCTCTCTCTCTAACCTTGATTTGCGTATTGATTTTCTGCATAATTCTATCTTCTGTGTAAAAATAAACAAATTGTTCTTGAAATAAATCGATTTAATTTTTAGTATTCAACATACTTAATATTGTGCATTAATTTTGGGAAGTGTGTCTTCTTTATTCATTAACATGTTTCATTGAATCTACCTGATTTCTTCTAATTCTTGAACTATATAAATTTTATTTTACAAAATATGATTCATTTAGTTAAATTCCAGTTTGATTCCAAAAATTATATTGATTAAATCTATATTTTAGTTGATTGTTTTTTTGTCCAATGCCATTTTTGATAAGTTATATTCACTATTTTGCTCATTAATTTGATTGATTGAGGTGTACAATTAGTTGCAGATTTGCATTAAAATTTCTTGATGTTATTCAAATTGATTGATGTAAAATTCAACTGACTGAAGATTTGTATAGCAAAAAATTTTAATAGTTTAATTCACTCCCCTCTTGAACTCAGCCTAAATTATTTTCACAACATACTACAAAATTAACAGGAAATGGAATGGTATAACTAAGGACAGTTGAATGAAACCAGTTTATTTAGCTTAAAATAATTCAAGATCTACTCATTTGATATCACAATGTTGTTACATACACAAAACTTATTTAGCTCAAAATCTAATACGTGTAAGTTTTTAAAGATTTATAAAATAATATTTAAAACAATACTTAATTATTTGAAACAACTAACCAAATTTATATAAAGCAAGGTACTCATCAAATGTATCTTCACAAAAGCTTTTTATGCTCATAAATTTGATGGTTAGAAAGTCTTTGGATTTGATGGGTACACGGTCAACACAATCTTCTACACGAGATTATTCTATCCTCAATTCAAATATGAAAGTTGTCTTAGACTAAATTTACATTGTATATATTAAAAACATGAACTAGTAGACAAATTTTCCATTATTGAATCAGAACAAGGAAACTAATCTATCAAGTATCCCTAAGTTATGACTTACATAAGCATACAATATATGATTTACTTCGATATATATACTAGAAAAGGTAAAGAGTGCCCTACCACTTAAAATTGATCAATTCTTAATAAGCTCAACAAGTAAGAAGAATCATAATGTATAAACTCTACCTTAAAATGTACTTCTTATACAACTTTAACCATAAACCCTACCTTAATGTCTACTCCTTGTACAACTTCATGTAAGAATATTTAATTATATATCATAAAAGTGCGATCGATGTAATTGACAGAGCGAACTCTGATAAAAGAAGATTTAACGGATGGTTGTTACTCTTTAAAAGAATAGTAGAGTTAGTGGAGATTTTATTTAAATTATAATATAAATTCCCTCACCTCTCCCTTTAAATAAATAAATAAATAAAAGAATAACTAACATAACTTCCTTATCAAAGTTAGAAAGGAAGTTATCATCAATTTTAAACGTACGTTCCTTTTCTCTGTAACATGTGTTAATTTTTCTGACCATCAAGAAAAAACGACAAAAGGACGGAAGGAAGAGAGGGGAAAATCAAAAGTATGAAAAGAATCATCAAGTCATTAAGGAACATGGATCCTAGTATGGTTTCTTCTCTGTTTGTGTGAGAATCATAGATTCTAAGATCCCATGAAACTTTTATGATTTGATTATAATTGATTAATTAATTATGAAAGCACTTAGAAGTAGTATTAGAGCCACATTATTTGAATTTATGATTCTCCATAAATGATAATTTTTCCCAATTTTATGAATCGTAATTTTGAAATTGTGAAAAGATGAAGTCTCGCATGGTTACCATGTATTCCAAATTATAGAAGTCATACTACGGTTCACTTTCCTGATATGCTAGAAGGAAGGGTTTTATGTCATATTTTCGTTGCATAAATGAAAATTAATTTATGAATGAATTAATTTTTTGGGATTAATTGTATGGTATATTTGAAATGACCAAAGTGATAAAATTTGATTTTAAATTACTCGTCGAATGGATACTTAATGATAGTTATTTATATACGAGTATAATAAAGTTCATTGTTATAAGACACTTAAGAATCACCCAAAGGTTGATTAGTTGTTCTTATAATTATTGGTTATGATAGGTGGAAATGTAAAGACACTATTAGTTTTATGCTATCCAAAGATAGTAGATTTTTCTACTCAGTGCATATATCATTTCATCATATATCTCCCAAATGAGAGCATTAATGTACATTGAAAGTTTAATTAGAAGATATTTGACTCTGTTTTACATATCTTTATACACAAAGCATTAATGAAAGGTTTTGTATAAAATTTTTGCAATTTCCATGAATTTGTATGGTGTAGGAAATGACATTGTCAAATTCAATGGGTTGAATTATGAGGAGTGGTCTGAAAAGATCTGTTTCCATTTGGGATTTATAGACTTAGACCTTGTATTAATAATGGATGAGAAGCTCGCAATCATTACTGAGACTAGTTCAGAGGAGGATAACTCTTCTTATCATGCATGGGACAAGTCTAATCGGTTGGGTGTGAGCTTGATGAAGATAACTTTGGCTAAAAATGTGAAGTCGTCTATACCTAGGATTGAAGATCCTAAGGAATTTATGGAGAAAGTTAAGGAATATTCCCAATCAGACATTACTGACAAGTCTATTGTGAGCGGCTTGATGAATGAGTTAACGACCAAGAAATTTGACTGGTCACCACCCGTTCATGATCATGTGACTAGAATGGCAAATCTAGCAGCAAAGCTAAAATCAATGGGTATGGATGTGAGTGAGTATTTTCTGGTACAATTTATCATGAACTCACTTCCTATCGAGTTTGTTCAGTTCCAGGTAAATTACAACACCATTAAGGAAAAAATGGAACTTTATGGAAATTAAGTCTATGTTGGTTCAAGAGGAAGAAAGGTTAAAGAAAATGAAGGACCACTCTCTCCATCTCACATTTCATGATGGGACTAGTAGCAGTAAAACTAAGCCAAACGAAAAGAACAAAAAGGATAAATGTTCATGAAGGCCAAATCCATAAGCAGGAGAAATGTTTCTTCTACAAGAAGGCTATAGACATTTCAAGAAAGATTGCCTGAAAAGAAAGAAATGGTTGAAGAAGAAATGTACTTACTATGTTTCAACAAGTTTCAAATCAAATCTTATTGAAGTGCATAATAGTGGTTAGATTTTGGTGCAACTACTTATGTGTCACATGTTATACATGGATTCCTTTCAATCTAGCCCAAAAGAGGAACTGAAAAGTTATTGTATATGGAAAACCAAATGAAGGCACGAATAGAAGGAATTCGACGTATAGATTGATCCTAGACAGTGGCAGTTGTCTAAATCTAGAAAAGTGTCTTTATGTTTTTGTATGTACTAGAAATTTAATTTTTGTTGGAAAGTTTGAAAATTTTGGATTTAAGATTAGGATTGATAATGGATATGTTTCATTTTATAAGAATATGTACTATTATTATTCTAGTACTTTAATTGATAACTTACATTGTTTCAATATTGATGTTAAATTTGTTGAATCTCTGTTTCATGTTGAACATAACAATCATATAGTATGTAAGGAGAAATTTTCTTTCTTATGACATCAAAGGTTAGGTCACATATCCAAAGAAAGGATATTGAGGCTAGTGAAAAGTTATATTTTACCTCAATTGGATTTTTCTTACTAGTATGTGTGTGTGAATTAAAGGCAATCAAACAAAAGACATTTCAAAGAATCGAACCACAAAAAGTAGTCAACTTCTTGAGTTTCATCTTTTGGTGGTGAAAAATATTTTATCGCTCTTTTTAATGACTTCTAACGATATTGTTATCTATACTTACTTCATGAAAAGTATCAATTAGTAAATGTGCGTGAGATGTTTATAAATGAAGTTGAAAGACAATTAATTAGAATATTAAAAGTTGTGAGGTATGATAGAGGTTGTGAATATTATGGAAAGTTCAATGAAAGTGGACAATGTAAAGCTCTATTTGCAAAGTTATTTGAAAGTCGAGGCATATGTGCACAATATGCAATGCTGGTACACCACAACAACAAAAAATATTGTAATTGAAAGGCGAAATCGTACTCTTATGAAAATGGTTACGAGTATGATAAATTATAGTAATGTACCTTTATTATTGTGGATGTATGTATTAAAATCTGTTTCATATCTCCTTACTAGGGTTCCTAGTAAGGTAGTTCCTAAGACTCCTTATGAATTATGGAAAGGAAGGAAACCTAGTATGAGACATCTTGACATTTGGGGGTGCCTGACAAAAGTAAGGGTATATAATCCACGTGAAAATAAGCTTGATGCAAGAACCATTAGTGATTTTTTATTGGCTATCCTGATAAATCAAAGAGGTACATATTCTATTTCCCTAATTTTAGTATAAGAATAGTTGAGTCTGGTAATGCTAGATTCGTTGAAAGTTGTCAAATCAGTGGGAGTGAGGAATCACAAAAGGTGGATATTCAAGAGAAACAAGTAGAAATACCTACATCTAATGTTTCTTCTCAAGTTGTTGTTCCTTTTATTGTATCATGATCACACAACATTCCAAACCTACAAAATGAACATATGGATAATGAACCAATCAATGATGTACAAGTCATTAATGAAAAAACCATGGATGAATCACAAGTAATACCCTTAAGAAGGTTTGAAAGGTAAAGAAGACTAGCTATTTCAATTGACTATGTGGCTTATTCACTTGAGCACGAATGTGACTTAAGCATGGATAAAGATCCAGTCTCATTTAGAGAAAGTATGGGAAGTAACAATTCTAAAAAATGGTTTGATGTTATGAAAGAAGGGTTTAAATCAATGGATGACAATAAAGTTTGGGATTTAGTCGAGTTGCCTAAAGGTGCAAAATGAGTTGGTTGTAAATGGGTCTTTAAAACAAAACGAGACACGAAAGGCAACATTGAAAGGTAGAAGGCAAGACTTGTTGCCAAAGGTTACACTCAAAATGATGACATTGACTATAAAGAGACCTTTTCCCCAGTTTCCAAGAAGGACTCTCTAAGAATTGTAATTGCTTTGGTGGATCATTATGACTTAGAACTTCACTAAATGGATGTAAAGACTATCTTTGTCAATAATGACTTAGAAGAATAGGTTTATATGGACCAACCTAAAGGTTTCGTCATCATAGGAAAATAAATTTTGTGTATAAGTTAAAGAAGTCAATATATGGACTTAAACAATTTTGTCATACGATTTTGTAGAGAATATCGTTAATCAGTGTATTTATATTAAGATCAGTGGGAGTAAGTTTGTTATATTGGTTCTATACGTTGATGACATTCTCTTTGTTACTAATGATATTGTTTTGTTACATGATGTAAAGAAATTTCTCCCAAACAAATTTGAGATGAAAGATATGGGTGTGACATCCTAGGGATAGAGACATTCCATGAAAGATCACAAGGAGTGTTATCATTGTCTCAAAAGCGATTCATTAAAACAGTGTTAGAGAGATTTAGAATGGAAAGTTGTTCTTTAAGAATAGTTCCAATTCAAAAGGGAGATAAATTTAGTCAAATGCAATGTCCCAAAAATAATTTGGGACAAAAAGAAATGGAATCTATTCCTTATTGTTAGCACCAGTGGACTGCTGCAGTAATTTGATGAAGCCAACCATGTGTGAAGAAGTTCAAGACCTATGATCTTATGTGGAAAGCATGAAGATTCATGAAGATTTGAAGCTTGGTCTAGAACTTAG
>Ga0209700_101938_pt1 | contig 42925 bp, 19 predicted proteins | sample SiratroredBW_FD_187528 | JGI IMG/M metagenome (GOLD analysis project Ga0209700, IMG submission 187528) | Root nodule microbial communities of legume samples collected from California, USA - Siratro red BW (SPAdes) (version 2) | ecosystem: Host-associated > Plants > Roots > Nodule | place: USA... | reverse complement strand
TTTTTTTTTTTTTTTTTTTTTTTTTTTTTTACAAAAATTAGTAATAAAAAAAATCATGTCTTTTTTTCTTAGTTCTTAATAAATGTTAACAAAAAATTAGTCCTCCAAAATGTTTAGTCCTCCCTCGTTAAACAAATTTTATTTTTTGAAGAAAACTAATTCTTTGAACGAACGTTACCCTAACATTATTTATGCGCTTCCTCACTCATTCAACCAACTTTATTGCTCAAAGAAAACAGATATATAGCCTGTAGGCATTAGATATTTAATAAGAATTTATAAAAACACATATAAATAAAAATTGATAAGTACAATAATACATACCTTATTTTATATCAGATTCATTAATCACATGTCTTTTTGGTGGCATGTCCTCTATTTATTTGTCATGTCAAAAATAATACTAATTAATGGAGTGGATACAAAGAGATCAACATCATTTTACAAGACTAATTTCCGAAAATTACTTTTTAAAAAAAGTAAAGAAAAAAATTGCATTTTTTTAGATTTTTTTCATACTTTTAAAAAAGAATTAAAAACAATTATATCAAATTGAGAGATTAAAACCATATTAAAATAAAAAAATAATTATAAAAAATTACTCTGATTGATATTAATATCTACCTTAATAGAATAAAAAAATATCTATATTAGGCAAAAAGAATAGTGAATTCCATTTCATGGAAAAAAAATGGACGCTTCCAATTTCTTTTAAAAGACAAGGTACATATCTAACCTTCATTTGCCCACAAAAACAAATATGCAATCTATCATTCATTATATTTCGAGTTCTGTGGGCACAAAAATAAGTCATATGGCCTACTATGTTATTGTGTTCCTTCATAATCCCTCTTTGTTTTTATGTCATATTTTTTTTTTAATTTTATTTCTATTTAACTTAAAAATAAAACTAATTAATCACACTTTAGGTTTTATAAAATCTTGAATGACACTTGAAAAGCAACTTCTAGGGTACTATTCAAGACAAAACCAGAAAACTGGGATTTCAATTCAGTTGCTTCCTTGTTGTGCAACATGAAATCCTTAAAATACCACCCACAGCTTAATTAATGTGTAATGAATGAGGCCATTTCACTTTCACTTTTAACTAATCTCAAGACATGTACTACAAAGTCAACTACTTCTCTAAATTATTAACATAATAAACCCTAATCAATAGAAATGTGTCACTTGCACTTGATTATTTATTTAGTATTAATTATTTAAACTATAGTTTGATTCATATGTACTTTCAATTTATTTGACATGTCTACATGCATGTTTGTGGACAAAGAGATGGTGTTTGTTTGATGTGGAATTGAAAGAAAAAGAAAAAAAAAAAGTTGTGGATTGTCCAGGTGCTTGCACCTACAGATGCTTAGAAACAGATTAGTAAGAACCCTGCATGTTCTTTTGTCAGAACTCCTTCTTGAAGGATATAAAGTTGTAGGACTCATGTCCATAAAACAGTTTGTCCTTTACCATATACTGGAAGACCAAAGGGGTGGTCTTAAATGACCTTTAGGCCTGAGAACAAGAACATGTCCTTGATACCACATTCATGAAATCTTTTTGGTCTTTGACCATGTGGGTATGTAGTTATAAAAGTAAATACTCCAAGCAAGGCTAGGTGTTAGAAAACTTTTCTCCAAAAAAAAATGAACTTTTTAAGACTTTAAAACTATTGCCACAATTGCAAGTCTATGTAAAAATATGTTTGAAAAAAATTGTGAGTAAACACTTTAAAATAAATTTTTTTTATTGGTTAAAATTGACTTAGGAAAAAGTTAAAATAAAAAAATTATAGAAATTATACGGGACAATGTCTACAAATTAGCTCTGCATAAGTTAATATTAGTTTATGAACAGGTTTATTTTTATTTTTTATTTCTCTCTACTAAAAGTGTTTATGGAGAAGTTTATGTTAATATATAGATTGTGTTTCAAAAAACTTCTCTGTAATTTTAATATAAAAAATAGGAAAAAATTAGTTTAAAAAAATAAAATAAATTTTTATTGAAATGTTTTAAAATAATTTTTATATAAACTAATTTCACATATAAAAAATTTATTTTTCCAAAACCATCTATTAAAAAAAGCTATATAAACCTAACTTTAATCATATTTATTATTTCAATCAAAATCTGGTTCAATTGAACTACAATTATATTTAGTCTAATCAAGATAATAAGTTTTTACAAAAAAATTACCTAAATATAGTCTGAATCAAACAATAGGATAATAATGATTGAACAATTATTCCTTTAGGTAGAGGAAGTGGCATTTTCAAGATCATTTCTATTGTGTTTTTAGAGTGTTTGGCAATAAATTTGGGAAGAAAAATTGATATACAGTTGGAGATTTATATGACAATCATTACAATTGTCAAGGAAAAAGGTAGATAAATCTATGATAAAGCTTTTAAACGTGTTAGTAATTTTGGAGAATGAAAAATAGATGGCTTAGTTGTCTAACATCTATTAATAGGATAAATTTTTGTGTATCTCCAATAGAGAAGAAAACACTTCTACGGATAAAATTTCTTTTTTTTTTATTGTAAATGTCTAAGGTTTAACTTTATTTGTAAGAAATATCAGTTTTAGCGTGAGTCAAAAGTTCACACAAATATACAAAAGTCCACGCTATTGAGTCGGTAAAGCAGCGGTTGAACAACGGACGTTAAAATTTTGGAAGCAACATGAAATTTGAGTAGGTCATGAACTGGACGCAAATAGCGTGGGTCAGGCTGACGCAAAATCTATCGAGTATAACGTGGACCAGGCCGACACAGAAATTATCAAATATATTTTTTTTTAAAAAATTGAGTCATTTTTTTATTTTATAATATTTTTATTACCCACCATTAATGATTTTATTAAAGTGTTGAACAAAACCCACAATCATTACACCAGATAAATTTTTCAGTCATATTACAATTATTATTATACTTATTAATACAATTACAATAATATCTATTAATATTATTATTATAATTATAACTATAACTATTATTATTTAATTATCTTATACTTGACACAATTATAATAAAAATTATCTTATAATTAATAAAATTATAATTAAATTTTAAATTATTTAATAAGTAATAAAATTATAATTAAATATATTATGATTAAATAAAAATTGAAAATTAAATTTAATTTTTTATTTCATATCAATATTATTTTTTATATTATTTATTTTCTATTTTACCGTGTTAGTAACAAATTTGTGTGTTATAATCAATTTAAATAATGACATTTAGATACCATACAAATATTATTGTCTTAAATTTTTAACAATTTATTCTCTTTTTATATCTTATTATTAATATTTAGATAATATTTATGTATAACTTAATATATTCAATTTTAAATAACTTTAATTTTTATTCTTATGTATAATATAAAAACATAATACACAAATACAATTTAACATATATATACAAAACAAATATAATTATTTATGAGCACTTTATTTTTTATCATTTTAACTCTTATTTAAGTTAATGATTTAACTACTTTCAAATTTTATAAATTATTATATAGTTTTAAATAATGAGTCTCTTATGTTACTCCGAAGATTCATTTTTACTTAATAAGTTTATACTTTAACCAGTACTTCATTTACATAAGTTTCTTAAAATTTATGTCAATTTAGATAAAAATATCCTAACACTAAAGGAGGTAAGTTCATGAGTAGAGAAGAAGTGATAATAAAAATTGTAATAAAGAAGATTGTGGTTTGAGTAAGAAAAAACATAATTTTTTGAAAATAAATAAAAATTAAATTTAATTAATACTCATCACATCATCTAATTTAAATAAACAAAAGGGTTTATGAAACTTAAAACAAATAAAAGTGTTAAAAACTTTATTTTATATCTTAATAAATTAAGTATCTTTTAATATGTTATATCTTATATTTACTCATATTTTATTTTTCAACTATCATATTTTATACTTTAACTATGATTCATTTATATTTTATTATTTAATTATCATTTATTTATATTTTATGATTAAACATTCAATTAAATTTATGATCACGTATATATCACCCTTCTATGTTTATTTATGTTTGTAACAACTTACTTCTATCAAGCATTGTTATCTATGTTTTCAAATTGAGATCAAAACCATCTTACTTAGATTCTTCTTATCATTCAAACATCTCTCAAGTTTAATATGGAAAAGACATATAAATGAATAACTAATTTTCTTAGAACCGATATTAAGTTTTGTAAAATATGTTTTTTTATATAACAGAATAAGCTTAAGGTTTCTTCCTAAAAAAAAATGTCAAAATAAATATGAAAGCCTAAATAAAATTTTATCAAATATAAAACATAATCTAAAATACTTTTTAAATTATTTAAATTTAAATAAATTTTAAAATGAATTTTTTATGAGTTGATCATTCACTACATAAATTAACATAATACTTTATAATATAATTTTTTTCGAAAACATAAAAATATTTTCTCGAAATTATAAATTATATTTATCAACATCTGCAACATAATATGACTTGTTTAAAAGATCATTATATTCATCACCAGCCATGAAAATAAGATTCTAAAAAACAAGAACAATACAAAAAGGAAATAGTTAAATTGTGTTTTTAATAACTTTTGAAAACCTTTTATAAATATTTTTTATAATGATAACTCAAACATATTTTTACATGACAGACGATCTCTCAACGACTTTCTTAATAGCGATTGTGTTTGAAGAGATACGTCAGACATATTTTTTAGTTTAATAAATTTACTTGTTTAAAAACTATTTCTAAACCTTAGGTTTTACAGTGACTCTCCATTTTAGATTGGCACAAAATTTGAAGTAAATGAGATAAAGAGAAAAATAAATACACATGATATTTTTATATTGGTTGGTTTGTCGAATACAGTAGACTATGTTCAATTCTCAACAGATTGTAAGAGTATTCTTTGGATTCGTAATTACTCTTGACTAACTCCTTGAATATTATTTGGGCTCATTGTTACTCTTGCCTAACTTCTTTAGTATTGTTTAGGCTCGTACTCACTTCTGATTAACCCCTTGAGTATTGTTTAGCTTGCAACCACTCGTGACTAACACCAGTATTGGTTGGACTACAATCATTATTGACTAAGACAAGAATTCTTGGAAACACAACCACTAATGAGTATTCTTTATAACATAGTCACTCTTGTGTAAGATGAGTATGCTTTTAAACACAACCACTCTTGGCTAAAACAAGTATTCTTTGAATAGTAACCACTATTTGTTAATAACTGAGTATTCTTTAAGCAAACACTCATGACTAAGATAAATAAACTATTTGAATAGTGCCACAAGTTTCTCACAATAGAGGAATAGTGTCTTTCAACATATAAAATATTTGTGCATTCTCTTCTAGTTTGTTAAGTGAACACGAACAACGTTATATATGAAGCTTCTAAGGGTGCAGAAATTTGATCAGCTTTTTTGCTCTATGCAACATGTCTCTTATATTATTCTTCTTAATGAATCACTTTAAATAAGCACTAAGTGTCTGTTTGGTTAAACTGATTTGAGAAGATTTACTGTTTAAGATGATGGATTTGAAGGGATGAAAGCTGTTTGGTTGACCTAATTTGAGAGGATAGATGAGGACGGATTTGCAGGATGGCATCTTCGCTAACCTGAAGAGATTTGAAAGGATGGAACTTGAAATTACAAAATAGCCCTCATAAATGAGGTGGAAATTACGAAATACCCTTGTAAACATTTATAACATTTAATGGTATCATGTATATGTTGATAAGAGTATTTAATTTTGAATAATTACTTTTAATTAAATGTTATCTATTAATATTCTTTATTTTAAATTTAAGTACATCTTTCATTTGTTTTAGTCAATTTAAGTAGACTGCTTATATATTTTTTATTATAACTTATTAATATTTTTATAGAAATAAAATAAGAATTCAAAAAATTCGTATTTAATCTCTTCAAAATATAGTAAAAAAACATTTAAATTTTTAAGTAAGAGAATTAATAAAAAAGTAAATTTAAAAAACATTGCAAACTATTTTTATTTAGACTAATAACTTTAAAAGTTTCAATTTAAGTAAAATGTAAAAATAATTTATACTTACAAAAACAACAGTAAATTTTAATAAAAAAAAAGTAGTTTAGATTGTAAGAAATTTTTTTTACTGATTTCAGTTAATTATAATTTAGACTAAATTGTATATTTTAATAGAATAATAAATTTGTGATTTTATTGCATTATTTAGGATTTATGTTTAATTTTAAATAATTTAGAAGATATGTTTTAAATAATTTTAGTAATGTTTTTTATATTAAAATCAATTTAAACCAATTCATTTTAATTTTTTATCATCTTATTTCACAAGGGTTAATTAGTATTTTCATAAATATATCAATTAAAAAAATAAAAACAAATCTATAACATCGATCAAATCATTCCCAAACTTTCATAATTCATCTCCTCAAATCCCTTCAAATCTTACCATCCATCCCTTAATCCAAACAACCTTTTCATCCCCACACAATCCACTCAAATCCCTTCAAATCCATCTTCTCAAATCTACTCCCCCAACCAAACAAAGCCTAAAGAATGTAGTTGTTGCAAATCAATTTCTAGTCATTGAGCAACTTCAATTCACTTGAATGTCTTGGTTGCCTTTGATGAGCTTAATTATGAATGATGCATTAAATGCACTCCATGAGTTTCAAAGAATACTTGTCTTACCCAAGAGTGGTAAGGTGAGTATTCTTTACATAACATCCCAATAGTTGGTTGGATGTACTTATGTTTTCTTTGACATTGTGTCTTTACTTGAGTTTACTAAAGGCTAAAGTTGTATGAAGTAGATAGTCTTTCCAAAGTCAACAATGCTAGCGTCAGGGAGTTGTTGAAGAAAACAATGTTAGTTATTCATCCAATAGATCATTGATGTGACTTGTTATTGAATAGGTCTTCTTGGCAGACGAAAGCAACATACATTCCTTCCAACATATAATAAGCATATATATGTTCATGTAGTCACTACAACAAATATCACTTTAGGCAACAACATAAAATCATCGCCTAAAGCGTAAAAATCGTGGTCTAAAGTTTAGGCAACAGTTTTTTAGTCACAATCTAGGTGAGTGTTGTCGTTTGTAATAGGCAACAGTTTGTAAGGCAATAATGTGTTGACAACAGTAACAATTTAAAAAATGTTGTCTAAGGTGTTGAAAAAAATTATAATATAATCTTTTAATTTTTATGGATTGCTTATACAAAAATTAGTTACTCAAACAAGAAATATTGTTATTTATATCTTTAAAATCCAAAATTTCACAACAAGGAAAAATAATATTAAAAACTTAAAAGCTAAGGTCACATAATTTTAAGCAAAGTCAAAATAACCATAATTCAATCCATAATAACATTCACTACATATTTTAATGCTATTCTTCATACGTAATCAAAAAAGTTGTTTTAAAACATGATGAGTATCAAGCCATCAAAATGAAAACTACAATATTAATAAAAAAAAACATCATATCTAAATTGTTCATGTACTACATAACAATAAATTCATTCTTCTCTAATATTGTCTTCATTATCTTCAAACTACAAAAGATACAAAATATATAGTGTTAAAGTGATTTAACATCTTAAAACTAAATCAGGATGAAAATAAGACTATAATCCATAAAATGAAAACAGGTCCCAACTATATACTCCATTCTATTTAGTATATCTAAAGACATTATTATGCTAATATCAATATAACAATCAAGATTAACATATAAAAATCAATAGTCTTTATTTTATTAAAAATTCTCAAAATACTTTTCTCTTTTCAAAAATTCTCAATTCTTTCTCTTTAATTCTAATAATATAAAACAAATATAAAAATAATAAACTAAAAACAAACAAACTTCTCTTACAATTTTAATAAAACAATAAAATACAAAGAAGACAAACTTCCTTTACTTTTAGTCGAATATACGAAATAAAACTTTGTGCAACTTTGTGCTAGATCAATATTTACTAATATTTTCTATTTTCTTTCAAAACCTCTTCTCTCAACTCAATTTCTAATAAAAAAAATTATAACATAATTCTAAAATGTGTCTCTACTTTGTATTCAATGGTCTCCTATGTTGTCAGAAAAATATAATTTCATTTATATTCTTTCTTTTAAATATCATTTATGAGTATAATAAAATGTTCACCTTCAAATTTCTCAACTAAAAATATTTATATTTTCAAATAATTACATTTTTTAATATATATATATATATATATATATATATATATATATATATATATATATATATATATATATATATATATATATATATATATATATATATATACTCTTTCATTTCTTTTTAACTAAAAACAAGTCACTCAAAAATAAATTATATAATGTATAAAATTAATTTAATTTTTAAAAATTATAGATTCTTATAGATTTAGCTCTGTGGCAGGACATTTATTTATATTTTTATTTTCTATTTTCATGTTTTAATTATAAAATTACTATCTTATTTTAGAGGTTTTAGGTTGATTTGCTTAACATGGACTTTTACTAATAAATCATTAAAAGAATTTAACATTTATGATATACTAACTTATGATTAGATAGTCAATATTAAATTTATATGTATTTATAGCAATATTTGTGACTGGTCTAATAGTTAAAGATGCTGAGTAATAAACATTGTATTATTCTCTCCATAATTTAGTTTAACATTTGTTGTTTATTTTTTCAAAATGATCACTTTTATTTATAGAGAAAAACACTAAACATAATTTTTTTTTTCATTTTCTCTTCTTAGGAAAATCTTTAAAAACAAAAGAAAAAAGACGATTAAAAATGATTACCCAAGTTTATTATTATTGTGTACCTTTAAAATACACTAATTTTAATATTTTAAAATATATTAAAAACCTTTTTAATACTTCAAAATTAACCAATTTTAAAAAACATTAAAGTTAGCAATAAAATTCAATGGAACACATTAAATATATTACAAAAAAAAAAAATCAATAGAAAATATGAGAATTCTAATTTTTTATCATTGGATGGTGGGAAGTTGAATAATTATAGTCACAGGAAGGAGAAGCTCTTTTGGATGAAATCACACAAGAAAATTGGGGTTTAACCTAAATAATTTAAACTTTAAAGCATAAATAAGAATCTTAGTATTATATTTGTGTGTAATTATTGAGTAAAGAAACGACAGAGCACAGAAAAATACAGAGAAGACGAAGCATCCAACCACCCATGACGAAGAAACAGCATAAGGTGCAATCTTTTCACAAAGTGCCATCAAACAAACAAATCATCTCTTCACAAAGTTCCATAATGTATCTCATATGTCACTCTCCTTGATGCTATTCTTAGTGGCATTTTTCATCACCCAACTTATCTTTCCTACAATAATACTTTTACCAATAAATAAACAATAAAAATATTCTAATTCTAATTTTAATATTATAATCGGCTCTTCAACATCTATGATTTTAAAAAATGTTAATATATCGTTAAATCGGTTAAACACTGGTTCAAGTTTCAATTCAATCAATAAATTTCTTGATGTTAAAACCTAAAATAAAACATAAATATATAAGTTTTTATATATGACATACATATTAAATTTTAAATAAAATATGTTATTATACTTAAATTAAAATTTCAATAATATACGTCAATATTTATTCATAATAACAAATTTATATGTAACACGAAAAAATATGACTAATACTTAAATTTTTTATTCATTCTAATTTTTGCAAATTTAGTTATTGTTGGACCTATTGTTATCAATTTTTTAAATTGATTTTGTAATTTATTTGAACATTAACTGGTTTTCAATTTTTCAGTTCGTCTGGATTTAACATTCTTCAAATTTGAAATCTTTTGTTGCTGTCTGGAAAAAAATGTTCCTTTATCAGTGTTTTTCAAGAATATATATATTTTTATTATACTAATTTGTTATTTATTTTGTAAATAATTTATAAAATATTTATTGTATTAGATAAAAATAAAAAAAATATAAAACTTATGCAATTATTTTATTATGATAAAAAATATTATATTTCTTGTTTTCTGCAAAATAATATTAAAAGTAAAATAAAAAATAACAGAGGCATTATTTGATTTGACGACAGCTCAATCTGAAGTTATATATATTCTGAATTTATGGTGGCTCGAACCTATCAGAAATTTAAGCAAAATCTTGGTGTCGGTTGGTGGAATACTTTATTATTAAATATATATTCGTTTATAACTGTATAACTTAAAATAAATATAAATAAGAACTTTATGTCTTAAAATAAAGTTTATACGTTAAAATATTTCGATATATAAGAATTTTAGGCTTTAAAATATATACATAAGCACTCATACATTCTATTATTATTTTCCCCCTCGTCTAATGAACTATTCCATATTTTTCTATGCAGCTCGTATCTAGAAACTTTTTTGAAGTCTCAACAAAATTTATACTTAAAGTTTAATTTACTATAATATTATATAATTAATTGAAATTTTGTAATTAAAGTTCTTTTAACATGGAAAATGAAAATTTTATTAATCTTAACATAATTAATATTATATAAGATTTAGTTAAATTTAATTTTAAAAACTACTTTCAATAAGAACTATAGTTACAAGTATTAATAATATTTTAGAAGTAACATATATGTCTGAAAAGGAACGTAATTTACATATATAATTAAACGCTTTAGCCAAGGATGAATTTCTTTTGTTTTCGATTGTCATTATTTTTTTTAATAAAAATCAATATCTTCAATATTACTCATTAGAATTTAATTTCTTTTAAAATTAATAAAATATGTTTTTCAATTTATGCTCTTTCAAAATTTTCGATTTGTAGAATTCAAATGAAAAATTATAAGTAACCCAATAATTTATAAAATCGTTCAAACTTATTTTCAATAGAAGATGTAAATTAATCTTGTATGTAAACAAATACGCACTAGAAGAAGGATCTTGAGTTATTTGGTGTTATAAATATCGTTTTTATCCAGATAAATTCTTTATAAATCATGTATTTATTTATAAATTTTGAGTTTTTGACTGGTTTTATTAATCTCTTTTTAAAATGAGATGGAGGAGGCAAAAATAAATGCAAATTTGTGTTTTGTTAACTTTACTTAAATAAATACAAAATTACGTTAAATAATTTATTGATCTCATAATAAAATTAATCACCTAAATATAAAGGGAAAAATGAATGTTTTTAATTCTTGTATTTTTTTTTTTTTTTTTTGTCAAGTATGATCTTAGTCGATGTATTACTAAATCATGTTTTTGATTCCTATACTTTCCAAATTGGATGGATTTAGGAACTATGTTTTGATGGAATTAGCTTCATTTGAACTTTAACAATTAGTGACCGTTTTATCATCACGAATTAAGTGCAAACATAATTATCACCATAAATTGGAGTAATCAAAACACATGAAGTAATCACTAATTCTGCCAACCCTGGTCGCTATCTTGGATGCATTGGAACCCTAACTTTCCATCACATTGGTGATGTTTATGTCTAATCAAAACCTCTTTTTCGTGTTGCATACTTCACAATTTCTATTTAAATGGTAACAAATTTCGATATTAGAAAAGAAAGCTAATTTAGTGTGTATGAACTAAATCCACTTATGAACTAAATCCACATAATTTTATTTTAGTATAATTACCAAACACATCAATTTGAAATCTCCATTGCCTTTGCATTTGACACATTCTATAGATATATGTATATATTATAAGTTATATCAAAATAACTTATAATTGATTTGCAATGTCAAATAATCACACTAATAATGCATGTCTATAAAACCCAAATTTAATTCTACATTAATTTTGACTAGATAAATATTTATTAGTTTACTGACATCCTTTATTCAAAATCAAACGATCATATTTTATATTTGGTTAATAGGTTTGAGTTAGTTTACCTTTTCATAATTCTTAAGTTTTATTTGAAAATAAATTTTAAATTGATAAAGAATAAAAAATTTATAAATAGAAAATAACATTTAATTTATTTATTTATTTGGATTTATCTTTCTAAAAACTCTTTATATATGTATTTAATTAATTTGGTTATATTGAAGATTATATGTATTTATTTGGTTAATATTAGATATATATTGAAGATTATATATGTTTTTTTTTTAGTTGGAATCAGATGAAGTGTAGATGGTATTAGAAACTCATATGGAGTTAGTGATCAATATTGTTAGATGTATGAAGGATTTTGAAAATGTTTGGTGTTGTTTCATGTCGTTTTCATTAGATTTAATAAATTGAGTTAAGAGGATAAATTGAGTTAAGAGAAATGAATTAAATTATCTTAATTTTTTAAAAAACCATTTAATTGTACGATTTGTTATCTTTATTAACCATTCAGTTGTATGATTTGGTTGTTATCATGATTTTATGCACAGTTGTATCCATGAGAGTTAATAGTAGTTTCTCAAACTATAAAAGAGCAAGACCGTACTCTATTGGAGGAACATAAGGAATAATATTTGTGACTATAGGATATTCTCTTTGGGTTTGCTTGGCCTAGTTTTAGTGGGAGTCACTAAAAAAATGCATTTTATCTACGAAATATGCACAATTGTTTGTACATAGAATTCTGCAAATTAAAAACATTCTTGCAAAGAATAGAGACAATCACTCACTATTTTGCTTAGGAAACAAAAGAATATTGATGGATAATTGTGTAAAATAATAGGAAGGTAAAAAGTGATAAACTACAAGTTGTAATTATAGGCTCAAATTGGTAGCAACACTCTTATAGTTGCTATGTGTTGATCTTACTTGCTCATTAATTATCATTACTATTTAATTATACTCTTAATTATTTATATTAGCTTCAAGACTATATAGCTATCTCTCATCCACTATTCTCAATTGTGTTTACATAGATGAAGGTTAGCTGGAACATGAGCAAATGATAAAAAAAAATTCATTCCAAAGCTTCACATAGGCTGTCAGAAATGTTCATGCAAGCACGGAAAACTCAAAAAAAAGTCAAATTGGATGCTTGATGATGTGTTGAACTCTTTGTTGTCCATATGAAATTCTGCAACCTATAGTTCAAAGAGTTCATAAGCTCAACAAAATCGGGCATCTGAAATAGCTGGCATTTTACACACACGCAGCTCCATTACTAGGTATGAACATGTAATTTGCATGGTAAGTACACTAAACACAAATAATTTTGATTCTTTATAACTTCTTATATTAATGATGATGTTTCTAGGAGAAGAAGATGGGTCGTCCACCACATGTAGATGAGGTTTTTAAGCAAACTCATGTACGAAAGGGTACTCTTGAATTTGTGGATGAACGATCTAGGATCTAGGAAGACACATGTAAGTATAGTATTGTTTTGTCATTTGTTTTATTATAATATGTATATGTATAACTGATTTAGTTTATATTTTTGAATAACAAGAGAAATTTGAGAACAAGTTTTCTCAAGCTATATCAGAGGCTACATCCTGTGATGGGGCATCAAAATCATCCCCTATAGACCCTACAACGGAAGAAAGAATAAGGAATGAAACTTGGATTCTTGCTGTAGGAGAAAAATCTACCAAAGGTCGCATCTACGGTATTGGTCAGGTCACCTACAATTACAACTATGTAGATAAGCTCATATATCAAGGATCTTCAAGTCTGCCTTCTGATTCACAAGACTTTATTGAACTAAAACAAGAAGTTCAAACTTATAAAGAGTCAAATGAAAGACTAAGTCAACAGGTACAGTCACTGTTAAGGTTATCCAAACATTACTTCAACCCGATGCACAGACTGTATTTCAACAGGAACACGAGCAACAACCATCATCACAACATGAACAAGGATCACAAGGGAATAATGAACACCAAAATCAAGATCAAGACAAAGATGGACATCCTCACTACTCTACTTATTAGACAATCAGTTTTCATTTGGAACTTATGCACTATTAGTATTTGATTTAAAATATTTGTTGTCAGAATTTGATGTCGATTATATGTTGTTGTTGGACCGCTATATATGTATTACATTAGTTGATTTTATGTTATATATGGATTACCACTTGATTTGCAACTTGAATTTAAATATGTTATCACTTGATTGTTAATGTAGTATTAGAACTTGATTTTGGATTATGTGGATGAACTTTTATTTTAGATTATTCATTACATGATAACAAATAAATTAGAATACTTACATGTAATTTCTCTACGGAATATTTTGTATGTAATGTCGTAGATAAATTACATACAGATTATTCTGTAGATAAATCACGTTGTATTTATCTACGACATTACATACAGATTATTCCGTAAATAAATTACATACGGAAAAAATTTCATAGATAAATTACCCACGCCACATTTACATACGGATTTCTTTCCATATGTAATCCGTATGTAATTACTATCTACATACAGAATTTAAACATTATCTTTTTTCCGTAGATAAAATTGATTTTTTTTGTAGTGAGTGGTGTCAACAGGAATAATATCTCATTATCATATTTTGCAGTCCAGTGATCATCAACCTTTATAAACCCTATTTTGTGAAGAGTAGCATTGGTGATGTCATTTGTACCTCTAACACTTCTAAAAGTTATCCATCTACATTTACTCTAAAGTGATACAAAATATTGAATTTAAGGACAACATAGGGAAGGTGATTTGTGAAGAATAACATTGGTGATGTCATTTGTACCTTTGATCACTTCTGAAAGTTATTCATCTACATTTACTTCAAAGTGATGCAAAATGTTGAATATAAGGACAACATAAGAAAGAAGATAATCATGTAGACATTTAAACTTTAACAAGTGATTCTTTATCACATAGATCCAATTAACCTTGATTATATTCTAAATGATATACATTAGAAGAACATCCTTATCATTTAGTAAGGCATGATTACTCCCACTGGAAGTTTGTAATAAAAGAAGCCTTGTGACATTATTGTTACAAAGAGCTTTAATTCATGTAGAATTAGTCAGAATCACATGAATCATTATTTTTTTTTTTTTTTTTTACAAGGGATAGATTATATATATAAATATCTTGAATAAAGTGTAGATCTTTTGTCTTTGTGTTAATACTTTATCAAAGGTGGATAACTTTTTAGTTTATATATGTTATGTCACACGCAATTTGTTATGTCAAGTGCTACATTTTCTACGAACATCTATTCAGAGTAATGATACCGATGAATTGAACATACAAGCTTATAATGATTGGTCTATTATGTTAGAATTAATGTTACATGAGTTAAGTTTGATGAAGAGTCTATGGTCTAGAAAATTAAATTTGTCTCTTGCGTTATATATATATGTAATCAATGTCTACTCTATTCATTGACATTTTTTTGTGATTGTCACCTAGTTATTGTATGTCTAAACAACCTTAATTGAAGGTCTATATAATATTTGTGTAGGCTAGTCTTGCTTTTATAAAAAATTATTTTTTCTTTATACAAACTTATGAAGCTACAATTAGATTATAAAAACTTAGAATTATTATTTATTCTTATCAAAAGTATGGATAGTTTTGACATGACCACATTAATTTATTAGATTGTCCATGACATATCATATATTTACTTATTTAACATTTTATTCCTTAACAACCTTTTGCTTTTAATCATGACTGATAATATTCAATCTTTGCATAATGAACACACGTTAAGAGTCGTCTATCTAATCTAATTACTTTGTTTAAGAAATGAAACTTTCAAGAAGATTATGATATGGAGGTACAACAAACAGAGGGTGGGATTACGGTATGGAAGTAACTGTTAAATAAATTAGATGTTGGATTATGGTATGAAAGTAACTGTTAAATAAAGTAGTTTTACTTTTGAAAGAGTCAAGAATCTGTTAGTATAAGTAAAATGTCTGTTAACATCAATTTAGCATAAAAATAGGGATCAATATCCGTTAAATTGTACGATCTATTTAAATACTTTATCTTATGAATAATAAATAGCAACTTTTAATTTCACTGTTTTATGGTCTCAAGTTTACATGTTATTAGAAAAATTGAGTGAAGAGTGTGCAGCAGCAAAAAAGTAACCCATACCTATAGAAAGTTTTGTCCAACCTTCCATTCCGCGGTTTGATGGCCATTACAACCACTAGAGCTTGTTGATGAAAAATTTCCTAAGATAAAAAATATTGGCAATTCATTGATGAGCTTACGTTAGATGAACTGCAAAGCTCTCTACTGGTTTGGAGAAAGAAGAGCAAGCACTAGTAACATCCACTGATGATCAATCTTCTACATTAAATAAAACTAACTAATTACAAGGAAAACAAAATAACCAAACTAAAATTATAAATTCGAATGTCATACTAAAATAACCAAACCCAAGGGAAAAAAATCGCATTTTGCAGAGAATGATGAGGAAGTTTCTCTCTTAATGGTCTATCATACAAAGGAGGAAACTAGCAAGAACATGTGGTATTTAGACACAGGATGTAGTAACCATATGTGTGGTGACAAGAGAGCCTTCTCCACTTTAGACGAATCATACAGGGATAATGTGAAGTTTGGGAACAACACAAAAGTGTTAATGATAGGAAAGGGACAGGTAATCATTCACACCAAGGGGAATGCCACACAAACTATTTCTAGTGTTCTTTTTGCCCCAGATTTAAAGACCAACTTGTTGAGCATTGGTCAGCTGCAAGAGAAAGGTTATGATATCCTTATCAAAGATGGAGTATGGCGTATACATGATGAAAAGCTGGGATTGATTGCTCAAGTCAAAATGATAACAAATAGGATGTTTCCTCTTTATCTCAACAACATTATACAAACTATACAAACTTGTTTCGCAACACAATTAAAAGACTTAGTATGACTTTGGCATTTTCATTATGGTCACCTCAATTTTGGTGGACTAAAAACGCTTCAACAAAAAACATGGTTACAGGTCTTCCACATTTCACAGGTCCCTTAAATATTTGTGAAGATTGTACTATTAACAAGCAACACCGAATGTCATTCCAAAAAGGAAAAATAAAGAGAGCAAAACAATACTTAGAGATTGTTCATTCTAACATTTGTAGGCCTATCAATCCTTTCTCAAGTCGAGGTAAACATTGTATCATCACTCTCATTGATGATCTTAGCAGAAAAACATAGGTTTATTTCTTACAAGAAAAAATTGAAGTTTTAATAGCTTTCAAAAGCTATAAAGCCATGATGGAGAAAGAAGTTGGATGCTCAATTCAAATGTTGTGTACCAATACCGATAGTGGAGGTGAATATAATTCACATGAATTTGCATACTTTTGTGAACAATATGACATCAAAAGACAGTTAACAGCAGCATACACTCCAGAATAAAATGGTGTGTGTGAAAGGAAGAACCGCACAATCATGAACACTATGAGTAGTCTTTTGAAGAAGAGAAAAATTCCTAAGAAATTTTGGCTGGAGTCTGTCAATTGGAGCATTTATATTCTAAATAGAAGTCCAACTCTAGCAGTTCAAAATATGACACCCAAAGAAGATTAGAATGGTTTAAGACCGGATGTAAGTCATTTAAAAAAATTTGGTTGCATTACCTATTCACACATACCAGATGAGAAAATGAAGAAGCTAGATGACAAGGGAGAAAATGTGTTTTTCTTGGTGTTAGTGATTGTTCAAAAGCTTACAAATTGTATAATCCTAACATTAAAAAAATCATCATTATCCGAGATGTAATCTTTTATGAAGAAAATTTTTGACAGTGACACATACATGTGTTAATAATATTCCAACAAATTTTAATGAAGAAGAAAAAGAGGGGCGACAACCTGTGGAGATTCAAGATGAGCAAGAAATCATAAGAGAACCAAGGACACAATGACTTAAAAGGAGACCGACATAGATGAGTGATTATGAGGTAATAGGGATTGATGAATCCGAATATCCACTCATTCATTTTTCTCTCTATGCAGATTGTGATCCTATAACTTATGAAGGGGCGATTCAACATTCAAAATGGAGGAAAGCTACGGACAATGAAACTGCAGCCATAAAAAAGAATGATACATGGGAGTTAACAGAACTTCAAAAAGGAATGAAGATCAAAGATCATTACGTTAAGTGGATTTATAAAACAAAGTTCAAGGAGAATGGTGAAATTGGTAAACACAAGGCGACTCATTTAGTTGTCAAAGGATACAAACAAGAATTTGGCATGGACTATAAAGAAGTGTTTACTCTTGTCACGAGGTATGATACAATCAGATTAACAATTGCATTAACAGCTCAAGATTCGTGGTCTATCTTCCAACTAGATGTCAAATAAGCTTTCTTTCATGGAGAATTAAAAGAACATATATTTGTTACTCAACCTCCTGGTAAAGTATAGAAGTTAAAGAAGGTTTTATACAAACTAAAACAAGCCCCGCGAGCTTGGTATAGTCGTAGTGAAGCGTACTTCTAAAGTCAGGTTTTTTCAAGTGTCCTTATAAACATACATTTTCATTAAGGCTGAAAATAATGGGATGCTCGTAGTGTGTTTGTACATAGATAACTTAATTTATATTGGAAATGATAGGAGCATGTTTGATAAATTTAAAGAGTCTATGATGAGACAATTTGACATGACAAATCTTAGAATGATGCATTATTTTCTTGGTATAGGTTGTCCAATCTACTATAGGTATCTTTATATCTAAAAAAAAAATAGGTGCAAGAATTGCTAAACAAGTTTTAAATGAAGGATTGCAATCCAGTTGGTATCCCAGTAGAAAAAGGTGTAAAGCTTGTCAAAGATCCACAGGGAAAATGGGTTAATAGCGTTGATAGCACATTTTATAAGTAGATACTGGGCAGCTTAATATATCTATCTAGGACAGGACCAAATATTATGCATGATGTAAGCCTCGTTAGTTGATATATGGAATGTCCAAAGGAAATGCATCCCTCTCCTACAAAATGAATCCTTAGATACTTGAAAGGTACAACTAATTATGGGATCATGTACATGAATGGTGAGAAATCAGAATTATTTGGCTTTACAGATAATGAGTATGCTAGAGATTTAGATGATAGAAAAAGCCCATCCGACTATGTTTTCATGATGGGTTCTAGAGTTGTATCATGGTCATCAAAAAGCAATCAATTGTGACTTTATCAACAACAGAAGCAGAATTTGTAGCTGCAAGTTTATGTGTCTCTCAAGCTATTTGGTTGAAAGAAATTCTTGAAACACTACAATTCAAGCAAGAGAGGGCTACTAACAATTTACTGTGATAGCAGTTCAGCAATAAAATTGTCCAAAAATCAGTTTTACATGGAGAAGCACACATATTGACATTAGATATCATTTCCTACGAGATCTTACAAACAATTGAACTATATATCTTGTGTACTGCAAAACCCAGGATCAGTTTGCTGATATATTTACAAAAGCTCTCAAAATTAATGAATTTCAGAAGCTTAGAGGTTGCTTGGAGTCTGTTCAAGGAGTTTTAGTTCAATATTTTCTAAACTAATGTGTAGTCATTAGTTTAAGGAAGAGAAATTTAAATGAATCAGTTCTACTTTTGAAAGAGTCGAGAATCTATTAACATCGATTTAGCATAAAAATAGAGATCAATTTTTATTTAAATCTTAGTTGGCTATTTTATAGGATTTATCCTGTCAATTTATACAACCTGTTTAAAGGTTTTATCTGATGAATAATAAGTAACAATTTTTACTTCTATTGTTTTATATTTCTATTCAAAGTATCTTAATCTTAATTTGTTGAATAGTTTTGTCTCTTACCTGTTCACTTGGACTTTGTCTTATAGGATTTGCTTTCTTGTACAAAGACTTCTACAATTTTTTAAAAATTTTTGAACTTGATTGGATACAAACATATTCCCGTTCATTTATGTACATGAATTGAAACAACCCTATTTATATTTTCATTAATTATAAATAAAAAAATTATTTACTTTTAAAACATCATAGAAACTCATTCCAAAGGACTTATTCCAAAAGACTTATTATAAAAATGAAATATTTTAACAAACTACTTATTTAGTAAAATTTACATTAATGTTCGGAGCTTGTCTCCATTAGTCATTCAAAAATAAATACACTATAAATGTGCATAGGATACTTTGACTAAGGGATTACATAAAAGAATAGAGTGTAAGATATATAATTGTTGATAGTCAATTAGCATATATAACAGCTAAAATGATCAGAGTAAAAAAAAAAAACATATATTAGAGCTATAAGTTTACGTGTAGAGAAAGAAAATAGTGTTTGTCATGTATGGGAAATATGAAAAAGTGTTTGCCATGTATCGGAAATATAAAAATGAGATTTAAAGATAAAAAATCAATTATATCATAAATACCGTTTACCAAACTTATAAACAACAGTTCAATTTATCTAAATTACTTTTCAATTCGGTTTAATTCATAGAGACTGTGTTGCCTATTTAATTGAACTATTTACATAATTTGGTGCAGTTTAACTTTTTTTAACACCAATATAAACAGCAATATTTTTTAATGGAAATTTATAGAAATTAAAAATAAGCAAAAACTAAAGGACTTAATACAAATTGATCAGATTTACAGAAACTAAAAAATCGGGTAAATCTTGTCATTTTTATGAAATACAATTTTATGATTTTATATTCTAGAAATCCAACTTTTAAGTTTGGTTCAAATACGAAAAAGAAAACATTTTTCTTCTTTCTTTGTTTTCTTCTGAGTCAACTCAGGGTCTCGGCAGCATTTTTATTTTTCAACACGTGCTATAATTATCCACAGCACATTTTTCAAAAAGTTTATTCACCAAATTTGATGCCACTAGTGCTTTCTGCACCACACTTATCTTCAACCACACAGTAGCCTCCAATAGCAAAAAGAAGTTGGTGCAGTACAAAATTCATGGCACGAAATTTTAGCAATGGAAAGGGTAAAGTAGGCACTATGTTCAGCCGCCATTGCCCTTTCACTGTCTATGAACACCCACATTGGTGTTGAACTATGAAAACTCCTTTCTCTTTCATCGACCAATCACAGATAGCCGTGTGGCCCCACCACACAGGCTCCACACGCAACCCAAATGGAATTCAACTTGGCATCAGCCGAACAACTGTTCGGGGGTCCATTTTCACATGGCAAAGGATAAGCATAATGAAATGTCACGATAAAGGACAAACCTTTCATCTATCCAAGTTTTACCCTCAACTGGGTCACACATGGTAGATGCTTTGATCTTAATTTGGAAGAAAATTCAAGTGTTATTTATATCACAGTCTTACATTGAAAAAGTAACAGAAGGCTAGACTGATGAAAAACACACAAGCATTATGTAAGTTTTTTATTGTAACAAACACTAGACCTGTAAAACATATAAGCATAAAATATCTAGTTCTAGGCCTATAGAATTACATGTGAAGAAAATTGGGGTATGAATTTAAGATGAAGGAACTTCACATGAAAATAAAAGTTCAGAACAATGAGCTTCAGCTTGAGCTTCAGGACTCCACTTGTCACTTTCACTGGTACCATACAGAAAAATCTGGCTGTTTCTGAAGAGCATCCATCCCTACTCCTTGCATATCCTCCTTGAAATCAAATGATGCCAAGTCACAAAAGGACCCAAACATGGAATGGAAGTTACTGTTGTTGTGATTGGTCTCAAAGGAGGTACTGTTCAATGCTTTGAACCGGTCAAATTGGCATTCATCTCTTGCAAAAGTGTGATGATTATTTGAGATGGTAGCTTCGTCAAAGACGTTTCCTTCCATAGTGATTCCTCGACCTCGAATGAGGTTGTCCTGTTGCTGCTGCATGCCATGCTGAGGATTACAGGAGTTCATGTTCTTGTTGGCTTGAACATTTGTATCATAGTTAGTCATAAGGTCGCTAATCCTTTTCTTGCCATCTTCTGAAACTTCAAGTCCAGTAAGATCAATTACAGGTGCAACCATGCTAGCAGATTGAGCAGTAGGCTTGGGTTGAACAAATGACTGGGGGTATATCACTGGCTTTACCTCATTAACATGAAAATTTTGACCCCCAAAATCTGAAGGACCTCTAAATGCACAAATTAACCTATGATTGTCCCTAGAGATTCTGTCAGGGAAACCAAGCTGCACTTGACTGTAAGGGCACTGAGGCTGTTCACATGTGTAAATCTTCATATCCATCATGTTAAAGTCATTAGAGACCTTCCTCTTCCTAAGAAGATCCAAATTTGTAACTGCCTCTCCCTTGATTGAAAAAGAGGGCTGCTGAACACCCAGAGTTCCCCTCATTCTCTCCATCCCCAGATTGGACATGTGAATATTCTCATGTTTCCTGTCTTCCACATCAAAGTTAGGCTCATCCTCACCCCCTTCAACATCATACTCATTGCTATCATTGGCCAACAAAGATCCACTACCTCCAGCTGAGGCCAATTGAGGGATATAATCAGGGTAAAGCTCTCTTGCCAAGGCCTCCTCCTGATTGATGATTGCCAGCCAGGTTGCACTTTCCTTGGCTGTCATCTTATCCTGAAGGCACTTGGACTGCCTCACAAGCTTCCGAATTTTGGCTATATCAGGGGACATGTGCTTTATAACTGCAGTCAAAACACCAACTTTCCATGCCTTCTTCAGGTCATGGGGCTTCTTGTAAGGAGGAGCACTTTGATCTTTAGGTAAACCAATTTGTGGCCACCACACTTCATTTCCTGTGGGCCACCATGGAGGAGGAACACCCTTCTCCAATGGGAACCGCCTCTGAGGAGGATCACAGTGTTGCATGAGTGCTGACAAGAGAGATCCCAAGGTTGTGTCCTGCAACTCTTGCAAGGTATGTGGAGTTGGACCAATTGAATTGCATCCATCATTCCTTCCAGGAATAGCATTATCAGCTTGGTACTTTGCTATAGCAGCAGGTCCATTACGATCAAACCTCACTTTATCTTTCCACCATTCACGAAGATTATCAGATGCTCCAGTCACTGGCTTCCCCTTCTCCGGAATTATCCCATAAACAAACCCTTGGGCCTTACAAACCTCCATCATCTTCAGCATGTACTTCAAGATTCCATCTTGAGCCCTGGACATCTTCTTCCTCCTTGCTTGTTCCTGCGACTGCCTCTGCTTCACAGCATCGGTTCCTTCTTTAGATTTACTTTGCTCCTTCAATCTCTTGAGGAGCATTTTGTCCTTCCACATCCTGTGCTCAAGTTCATCTACTCCAATTTCTTCATCACTAAAATCATCCTCCACTATCGTCTCTGGATCAGTCTGCCCAGTGGTAATATTTTCTTCTCCAAGGCTAGCAGGTACACCATCCAAATCATTGCAAAACCCCATCTCATCAAACATCATCATCATCATCTTTCGTGGAAAAATATGGATCCAACGTATGAGCGTCTCACAATGAAAGTGGTGTGATAGATTTCAAACTTTTTACCCTCTACCACTGTAGACCAATTCAAGTTAACAAAATTCTTAAATTTCAAAGGCCTCTGCACCTGCCAACAGCAATAAAAAAACAATCATCATGCTACAATAACCAAATAGTTTCCAGATGAAAAAATTATCTCCAAGTTATATACCAGACACAAAGTTTCAATATGCCAAGATCATAAAAAAAAAAAAAATAATATAGGCTAAAAACACCAATAAAATAATCTCAAGTTATTAGTCACCGAAGAAATCATTTAAAAAAAAAGTTAGTAGAAGGGTACAAGTTACAGCTTACATATGAAAATAAGGCTTTGAAAAACTTTTGGCCACAAAGTCAAAACTTTTGAGCTCTTGACAACTGGTATCACAATTCTAGCCTTATGAGGCATAAAATTTGATGAAAATTAGTAGATCAGCGCAAGCTAATTCCACAGATCCAGTTCATCAACGAATCAAAGATGAAAGCAAAAGCAACAAGAGTAGAGACAATAAATGACGATTCCTGTGCAAACAAACACAATAAATGAAAATTTCAAAAGATTCTGTCATAACCACCTTGAAAGATTGCAGCTGTAAGACACAAGACATAAAATATTTTAATTCATGAGGAGAACTATGAAGCTAGTACCCCCTACAGCACCACTCTAAGAAAAGAGAAAACTTCCAAGACGAAGAGTAAATTGAAAAGAAAGACAGAAACTTTTTCACCATAGATCAAAAGGGTAACAAACCAGCATCGACCCAGATAAAAAAAAGAAACAAAAAACACAAACCCGTGAATCTGATTGACCAACCAGCTAGCAAGGAGTTGAACAGTCAAAAGGGCAAGCACAACAAGCAGTGCACAGAAAATTACCAGAAGAGTCAGAGGTTGCACAAGTCAATAAGTGAAGAACTGGAAGATGCTTTTTGTAGAGAGACTTTCAGCAGAGAAGGTGGGAAGAAAGAGAGAGAAGAGAGAAAGGAAAAGGGACAAAGAGTTAAACTTCATCCTTGTTTTATTGCCAAAGAATGGGGTAGTCCTAGGTGAATGTGAAGATAGTGGGTGATTGGTGGATTTAAAACATCCATAATGTGGAACATTATTTATAATATAGGTGAGTTGTTTTCTTAAGTTATATATTCTTGATATTATTTAAGAAAATTAAAAATATTAAAGAATTAGAAAACAAGATTAAGTATAGTAAAATTTATCAATTTTGTTTATTTGTTTATTTTCATTTATATGGGACACGTCTCATTTTATATTTATTCCATTTTAATTTTCTTTCAATAAGTTATTTTTCTTATAGAAAACGTAATTTCTTTTTAAAAATATCTCACCATAATAAAAGATAATAGTAACTCATTAATCTGTCATTTATTATTTCGTAAATACAATTTTTTATCCAAATCATATATTATATAGGTAAATCTTACATCATAATTTGGTTGACCTTGAAGGAGGGAAGAGAAATATGAATGGGTTTGTTTTGAATATTATGAAGGAAAGTGAAAAAAATAGAAAAAGAGAGAAATGAAGAAAATTGAAGTAGAAAATAAATTTCTTTAAATTATGTAAGAGCGAGTCAAAATAAGTTATAAAGTTTAATATTTTATTTATTTTAAATGATTTTTTTATTATTTTTTATAAATGTATTATTATAATAAAAATAAGTAAAAGAATATTCAATCAATGGTTGTTTAAGAATTTAATATGGGTGGAAAAAAAATATAGAAACAATTGTTATATTTTTGTGCACATAATCTGTTATATGCACTTTTTATACAAGTCTTTTATTCATTAGGGAGAAAAATTTCTTCCTCCCTCGTATCCTTTCTTTTCGGGAAAATAATTACAAATATCTTTAAATAAATGAAAAAAAATTGTATAAAGTCTCTCTTTCCTTCCCTTGAAACAAGCATAAAGAGGATGATGAGTGATAATTTGGAATAGTAGATATGTGAAAAAAGAAAAAAAGGAAGGACACTAGAGAAGAGAGCTTTTATTTTTTTTTAGGTTGATAAAGTATGTGGTTTTAAATGTTTTTTTTAAACCATTGATTACGAGTATAATTATATTTCTTATTTTTTATTTTTATTATAATAGTATATAAATAAAATAATATTAAAAATAATAAATAAAGTTATGTTTCTTTTATTTTTCTTTTTTTATCATATTGGTTAAATAATTCTCAGATAATAAGTTAAGCAACCAACAATAGCTGTGTTTGGATTTACCTGAATACTTTTCAGTATATTATATTATTAAAATACTTGAATATTGTTAATCATTAACAACAATAATCTACAAAACTTGTTATACCTTTGTACCTCACATAATTATATCAATCAAGATTGTACCAATTGACATATATAAATAGCATGCGAGATGCATGTAGAAAATATGCATACTAATTTATGTAATTACCGTTTCAATATTTGTATACTTACATTCCCCCTAATTGACATATATAAATAGCGAGTTTGATACAGGTAGAAAAATATGTATACTAACCTATGTAATTATCGTTTGGACATCAGAGTGGCTTTTACAAATATAATATCTACTCATAATCCTAAACCAACACCTGTGTAAGAAAAAAAAAACCGAGAATATTAATTATAAAAATTAAATTCCACCAAGCCTAAGATCCTTCCAAAAAAATACTTTCCATTAATTTTTTTCTTCCAAACAACTTCTCAATTATATTTTTATTTCCTTTCATAAATTTTCCATCCAAACATTCTAATAATACTTTTGTTTTATATTTAACAAAGAAGAAAACAAGTTCGCTAATATGACGTTTAATTAAATGGTTGAACAAATATTGAATTTAAAAGAAGCTTTATTTTTGTTACTATGCTAACATTTTTTTGGTTAGAGTTTGAACAGAAGTTTTAAAATTGAAATACTCAATTATATTTAATAAAGAATTGATAAATGACATGATTCAATAACAGTCTTTTGGACTGAGATAATCAATAATAACTAATAGGATTACTTTATTTTATAACGATTGATTAATAGGTCGTGTAACTGATCATTATTTTATTATTAAAAGCAATCCTGAAATTTAAGAAAAACAAAAACATAATAACAATTATCTGAGGTCCAATAATTAAACATGACAAATACTGGCCTAATCATATGGGTCCAGTAAAGATGTAAAGTTTTAATTATAATAAAATACATTCTCATAATAATTTTTAATACACCAAATCAATTTGTTTTTATTAAAAACTTATTTAAATTTAGACACACTTGTCAGTAAAAAGAATATTAAACATTCCTTAAAATAATTAACTAAACCCTTACTTGCTTGAATTAGTTGGAACTTAAATCTAGAGAAACTTGTATAAATGTGAGGTTCTTAAAGTGTGAAAGGTGAGTAATCTCTAGAGAAGTTCAAATTGTGTGAAAAGTATCCTATGTGAAAATGTTTGAAAAAGTGTGTAAAAACATAATTATTATTAATTAAGTTTACACTCTTAATGCTTCTTTCTCACTTTCAAGTAATTTATAATTTTTTAATGATAAATAAATGAAAAAAATATTTTCTACATTTTTCTTTGTTTAATATTCTATCTATTATCATGAGTTCATGTACAACTAAAACTAATGGTTTCAACAAAGATTTTTAAATAAATAACTTGTTAGATCTTTAAATGTGTAAATGGATGAAAATCTAGTTTTTGAAAGATTGGAGATATTGAGCAACAATTACGTAATATTCATTTATATTTTTTTCGAGACAAATTTAATATTAAGTTCCAAAAGTCATAGATAATTTATATTTTTTATATATTCATGAATTAGATCAATTTTCCTATTTTTTAAAGACCAAATTACCACCTATTTAATGATATAATTTTGTCCTCCTTATTTCAGTTTTCCCTTTTTTTGTTGACAATTGATGTACGGTTAACAGTACATCTTTGGCCATTTTCATAGAAAATCTCATTTTTTTTAATAATATAACTTGTTAAAGTCAATTAACGTAATTGAATTTGCATCTAATTCTATTTTTTTTTTTAAATTTGATAAGTGTTAAAAAGTAGAGGTTAAATATATTTTTCTCCTAATGTTATTATGTCAAGAGACTCTAAATTGGAACAATAAATAAAATTTTTACTATTTGAAATATATTTTTAAAAAATACTATTAGTAAATTAGGAATAATTTTATAATTAAAAAAATAATATTAAAGATTAACTTAAATTTTCTTATCCCATTCAATAACTAATTCAATTTTTTTTTCAATAACTAAAATGATAATAACTTTACCGTTTTAAGAACCAAATGGGTATTAAAAATTTGCTAAAAAAATGGGTAGTTTTGACATTTACTTTGTTTTGACTAGGTGTGACATTTTCTTTAGCAAAAAGGAGTTGACACTTTAACAACATTAATGCAAAGAAAGTACAAGTTAAATGTTGAAGACTGAGAATTAAATGAACCTTGATGTGCCTCACGTGGGGCACAATTGTTTATAACTTTCCTTTTTTGGGCAAAGAGTTATAGTTTTTTTTTTTAATTTGGAAAATACTATTGTTTAAAATAAAAATGTCATTTATAATAATAATATATTAAAAAAGAAATTAAGAAATGCATGTATTTTTAAAAAATAATTTTAAACAATATTGAAAATAAGTTTAATTAATAGAACATTATACTAGTAATAGTTAAAAGTGTGTCATTTTACTTTTATTTAGGTCATTTGACTATTAATTAACAAAAGATTACTGATTTCATAGATCTTTAGATTTATATGACAATTCTTAAATTACTGTTTTTTTTTTTTTTTTATAATTTGAGTCTTTGAATTTTAACTGTAAGATCTAATTGAAAACAAGTTAATAAAAGTTCAAGGACCCTATGGAAACAAATTCAGGGAAAATTAAAAAAAAAATAGTTCATTGATCTATTATGTAATTCATCAATATTCTCACTTTTCCATATATATCAATTCAATTATTCTTTTACATGTCTCTTCAGATTTTCACCCTGCAACAGCAACAAATTCAAACAACTCACTTTTTAGTCAAAAGCATTACTTCTCTTTTTACTCTTTTGATTTCCCTTTTCATGTTAAGTGTGGACAGATTCAATGTGCTCATTATGAATACACTCTTCAATCAAAATTAGATACTATTCATTTACATTAATATTGCCCTATTTATAATCTGTTATTATTGAAATGCCTTGGTTTAGTCTTTGTAAAAAATATATAATTAAGAATTAAATCACAAGAGCAATGTGTATGAAAAAAGATTTATTAAAAAAATGCACTAATCTAATGAAATAAATAAGATTAGGATAAAATTTGTTATATAAATAATGTACTTATCTAGAAAAAGTTTGAGCATAATATGTGAACTCTAAATAGAAAAAGGAAAATGTGTAATATAAAAGTTGAAGTGAAAGAAGTGGTTGAAGGTTGGGCATGGATGGAGATGTGTGTCTGCAAGTTGATTTTTGGATAGAAACGTGATGAAGACGGTACAAGGTTGGGTGTCATAATAAAAGTTAAACATCACTTATCATTGTTCATCTGCATGTGATTTCTCACACCCCATGCACATGCATTAATTTTTCTTAATTATGTTTTAATTATGTTTCAACCATTTTAAATTCCAATTCAGCCTATTATTTTGTATTTTAGATATTTTTTAGTTTATAAAAAAAGTTAAAATAACAATCAACAATAATGGATTCTATTTCTGACGAAAACAAATTTACTCAACGATAAATTCAGTAACCGATCATGGTGGTAATGCAACATATTCAATTCCCTTTAGTAACATATTATTTTTGTTGCAACACAAATTTCATAAAAAAAATAGATTTAAAATGTTAAAAAAAGTATGTTAGACAGGAAAATAAAACCTTTGATCTGTTAAATAAACTCAGGTTACTAGAACGTTAACTTTTTTCATTCTTTTACTAAAATAAATTGTATTTAATAAATAAGTTAAATTTATTTTAATTAATTAATTAATTAATTAATAATAATAATGTTATATTTGTGGTAAAATTATTTCATTTTAAATTTAATAAGTAGTAAAATTATATATTTATTATATAGATAACTTTTAAATATTTTAAAAGAGAAAAATGTGGATTTCTAAACTAAAGTTTAAAATTCATCAATAAGTTAACATTTTTTTGACATTTGTCATAAATATATTTGCCAATTAATTTTATTGATGAATTTTGTTATGTATGTAGATCATTAATTATATATTTATTGATAATTATCAATAAATATATGATCTTTAGTATTGAAGGATATATTACATAGATATATCTATTAGTATACTACGTAAGAAAACTTATTGTCTATACGTATTGAGAGAACTTCCGTGACTAAGTATTAACAAAAGTTGTTACTGATAAATTTATTGCAAAATTTTATTAATAAATTATAAATAATGATTTTTGTTTATACATTTATTGACGGATATTGAGTTTGTCATGATTACTAACGAAATAAATTTGTCAAAAAATAACGTGTGTTTCCCAACAAAATGTTTAGATGCAAATATCTATCGGTAATTTGGTCAATCAGTAAACTGATTGTTGATGGTTCTATATACCTACATAATTCAACCTACATATCACAATACCACAAACTTCAACATGCATACTAAACCATTATAACAAATGTAAGTCAAATATATAAAATAAATATATATTAATCATCAACCTAAAAAATCAAATACATATTAATTGAATACTAAAGTTTAAATATAGAAAATATATATTATGGTGACATTTGAAATATGGCAAATACATGAGTTAAAAAACCAACATAAAATTGAAGTTTAACTAAAGTCATGCTAACCTAAAGTTACTTATAATTCTAAAATAACAAAAGTTTGCATATCATTAAAATTTTATTACATACTATTTCTAATGATCTAAATAATCAGAATAATCAGAAGAGGATTATGGTTGCTGTAAATTGTTCTCATTTGGTCATTTTGTTGTTGCTGATAGTTTTATCGTTGTTGCTAAGGTGTTGTTGTTTAGGAATTTGTGGATTTTGTTAGTTTAGGTGGGATGAAATGTTTCTTGTAGAAATGTATGGACATAATTCAATTGCTCATTGGCCTCCTTGCTTGTCAGAAGTTGTTGACTAAGCTGGCCAATGTCCTCAAAATTGCAAGACAAAGTAGATACTTGTTACTTTAGATAACCATTTCCACATCTTTGTATTGGAGATGAGGATTTTTCAATTATATATAGTTGTTATTTCATTTTTTTATAGTGATTTTTATTTTTTTTTTCAAAAAATTATTTAATTAACACTCACCATAGTGCAAAAGCGGATATATGCACTTGTACGAGTTTAATAGAGATATGAACGAGACACAAATTTCATATTCAATAAAAATAAAATGAATATAAAGTTTGCTTCGAGAACAAGGATGCACTCCCTCAGTCTCATTTTCATAACTAACTCCATAACTCTTGATCTCCCACAAGTATGATAAAGAAAATAATTCCAATTAACTTCTAAGACATGCATATACATATATTAAAACATAATCAAATTCAATCAATAAAATAAATAATATATAAATAAATAAATATATTATGATATGCAATTCAATTTCATTTGAGTTGAATTTTTATTTACCTCAATTCATCGGCCAAATCTAGTGAAGTTTAATTTTTTATTGTTTGCATTTTTTTATTTTTTTTATTTTCAAATTGTATTGATTCATTTATTTTAACACCTCTTAGTTTATAATAGAGTGATAGAAAAATCATAATAGTAGATCTTCTTCATAAACACCACAAGGACTTAAATTTCCTTAACTAGATGGATATTCAAGTTCAACATAAAAAATAGGACTCTACATCACACATCACATTATTATGTCTTTCATAAATGAATTAATAAACTCATAACAAACAATTTCTTGCATAATTTATTTGAGGACTGTTTTTTAGCTCATTTTATCTTCATATAGACAATGAAATCCTTTAATATTGTACGTCTTCTACTTAATTCAAACCAAATACTTTGATAAATTTGTAAATGATTTCATTACATTGGTACATAATTATAATCTTACAATCACAATTACATTCATAAAACACAACAATTCATTATTGTAAGAATCTAATTGTTTAAGAGTATAAGTGGTTTAATTAAAAATAATATTTCAATATTTTAATGATAAAATTAAAAAGTGCCTAAATAAGGAATTTTTAGTTTATTCAGATTCATTTTAAGTTAGCTACCATTTTTCTAGAAGACACTTTTCCTCTTTGTCTCTAATTTCTCTCTAAATTCCTGATCTTACACTTTATCATATTGAAGATCAGAGACCATATCGAAGTTCGTGGCAGTGAGTACAACAAAGTTGTTAAATCAGAAGTTGAGACAGGATAAGTTCGATTTTTGCTCTTTTTGTAGTGACTTAGAAATTTGTCTTTAGAGTAGAATTGGTAAAAGCACACACACATCTAAGTTCGTGGCAATGAGTACAACAAAGTCATCAAATCAGAAATTAAGACAGGATAAGTTCGATTTCCAATCACACACACATATATATATGAATTGGGTGTGGTATGAGTACTCCGATGTTGATGGTTTAAATGGTTGAACGATTTTGGTTGTTCTAAGTTGAAATAGATGATTTCATAAGTATATATGTTGTTCTCCGGAAATTGGTTATTTGAGTATGATTGGTAATGTTGAAGTAGTGAACTAGGTTGAAACTATAAATGCGTTTGGTTTTTCTGCATATTTCGCTCAAGCGAGAGGCTCTTGCTCAAACAAAATTTTGACATGCACTCTGGTCTATTTTCGCTTAAGCGAGAAGCTTCGCCTAAGCAAGGGTATTTTCGCTCAAACAAAAATAGTACTGGAACTGGGGTGCTCTTTGAACCATTTTCGCTCAAGTGAGAGAATTTTCACTCAGGTGAGGGGATTCTTGTTCAAGCTAATATTTGTTTAGTTTTCTGTTTTGATTGTTTAATTATTTTGTAATACAATGTATGGATTGAATAAAGTAGATTAATTTATAATTTAAATTTAATGGTATTGATGAATTAGAAATTCTTAATATTTTTTTAGATTGAAAATTGAATGAATACATGATTAAAAACATATACTTATGATATTATACTTTTATCTTTCGTTTATTATGATAATTATTAGCTTAAGATATTTTGAGATATTATAGTTATAATAAACATTTCAATCTAATTTTTCATAAGGCAACTTAAAACATTTATAAGTAATTTTAAAAATTATTATCATGCAATTCTAGTGAATAATTACTACTAATCTAATACGTAATCAAAAGAAAAAAAAATCCTATCATGTAATTAATTAATTGTAAAATATTTTAAGCAATTTATATATCAATTTTGTCTAACAATATTTTTCAATAAACACGGCTAAAATATAAAATAAATACAATTAATTATATAAAAATCGTTTTAAAGAAATTTTATAATCTTAATTAGTTATAAATTGTAAGAATAAAAAAATATCAAGTTCAATTATGCATCAACAATACTACAGTAAAGTTGACACTATATCTGTCCAAGAGTAACCTTGAATTTTCTAAATTTCGTAACTACTTTTATAAAAATTGTTTCTGACTCATTCTAAATTCTATTTACTTCTAATATATTAAACTTCAAGGAAAAATTCTGATAAAGTTCAATCATATATCCATAATTTTATAGTGAAGTTCACACTACAGATTTGTCTTAGTCATTGAATCAGGGACCACTTTCTACTCTTCTAAAATCCGCAATTATTCTGTAAAAGTGGTTTCTTTCTCAATTGTTTTTCTTACTTAAGTTTGATCCAAATTCCATCAACATCGATACTTTAGATTATAATAATTTTTAAATATATCTTGTTTACTTCAAAAGGAAATGAGACATATATTTTATAATTCGACATGTTTACTTTCGTTTTAATGGATAAAAAATCCTCGAATGAATTGTGTGTCAAATTAACGGAATTTTCCTTTTAAATACGATGTTTTCATTTTTTTAATTATTAATTATTAATATTTATTATTTTTACTTTTTGTTTTCTAATTTATTTAATTTAAACTTTAATTTTGGGAGAAAAATTATAATTATAGACTTCCTTTATTTTTATGTTATAAGACATTAATATTAAATTAACTAAAATTAATGGTAAAGACTAAAAAAATACTTTAAAATATCTAAAATAATAAAACACAACAATTTAATCTAGAAAAAAAACACACACACACACACACACACACATATATATATATATATATATATATATATATATATATACTTAAAATATATTTAAGTTAATCATTTTCTATTTTCAAAATTTTCTGCGCAAATTGTGTTTCCTACACTGATAAATTCCAAAATATTATGTGTTTGATATATTAAAAATATATCTTATTCAACATCGCACATTTAATTATCACTGTGTAGTTAATTATGTGTACGGTGGTTGCAACTGAATTCAGCCGAGACATATATATTCTTTTCATTTGATACATGCAAACAATTTAAAAGAACATAAGTTAATTAAGAGTTAAAGGAATCTGCATGGAAAGAACACCAAAGAGGAAAAGTGGATACAAAATATATTTATTTATTTTTTAATAATTAAATCTGTTGACCTATAAAATCAAACCAATAAAATTGTTGGAGATAAATTTATATATTGTTTAATAGTTTTATTAAAAATAAATTTTAAAAATAAGTATTTATTTTGTATACACACACAATACATATATTATATAATAGTATAAAAATGTAATTACTCATAAATTTATTTTAAATAATAGTGTATAATATAATAAGTCTATTAACCTTATAACAAAAATATACTTTCTGTACTATGCCGTTGACCAAGGCATAATCAGATTATAATAATAATTGGATATCTCTGTTATAAAATCATAACAGAATAACAAAATACAACAGAATGACCCAAACTCATTAAGTCTACTAGTATGCCTATAAATACAGGCTCATTCACCTTAAACAAAATACTTATAAACTCCTGCATACTCTAATTCTAAATTGACTTGAGTGTTAGAGTGTCTGTACGACTCGTTTCGAGTAAATGAAAAACGCAACACTAGAACGATCAAGAAAGGAGCAACATGATAGCGATGAACGATCAACGTTTAAAAAAAGCTTCAACTTAGATGGGTTTGATTAAATATTTTTGCTGTTTCTTTTCTTTCTACCATTGCTTTGGTAAGTTTAAGAAGAAACTCTTGGTTTGAGTTTTTTATCATTTTCACATGAAAAGTCTGCACCGCATATCCATGTATAAAGTTTCAATATTTTAATGTATTATCTACCAATTATTAAATTATCAGATATTCGTGTTTATTTAAAATCATGATTTCTCGTTTGGAGAACCACGCCTACAGAACCTATATTTTTAATATTTTTAACCGCACAGCTCCACCTCCCATTTTTATGAGAATCAACAGGAAACATCTCCTTTAAAGCATACTAGCTTGAACCTGGGGTTTCATCACCTCATCGGCCATGGAGGGCATTGGAGCCAATCACGACGCATGCACTACTCCTCCATTGATGCATGAATACCAAACCCTCCATTTTTGCCCTCGTCAACGAGTTTGAAAAGCTCTCGCAAGTCTAACCACATGCGCAACCTCTTAAGATCACCTTTTCCATGGCAGCGCCGCAACCGCCGCCGCTGGCCTCCTCGTCGCCACGGTCGCGTGCCGCAGCCGTCGGTACTGCTACCGTCACCGCCTGTTGCCGGCGCGGACGACACCTTGCCTGCACCGTCTAGTGGAACGAGGCGAATCGGGCTCCCTTGCCATATTCGATGCCAACGGCTTCGTCTACCTCACCACGCTCTCCATCCACTACAACGCCACCCCAGTGCCACCTGGCCACCAGATTGTCGTTAACAGCCATCATGGCATCAAGAACGTAGCTTGGTGAAGAGAGAGAGAGGTAGCAAAGAATTGAATTAAAGTAACAACGAACAGCAGCAAATATAAAGCAGTGTACCACGGTTCCTTCTTAGTGTTTTCGATCAAATCCCGGTCAAACAAGAAGAGCACGCCAGCATAAATGAGGTGAATCGTCACTAAGGCCAACTTCAAGCACAACGAAGACCTTCGACCAGAGGCGAGACATGGAAAAAATCGGAAGCAACGATCCATTGGTTGATCCCACGGGGAACGCGCAGGGAAGCACACACTGGCAATCGTCATGAATTAAAGCAAAATCCCACTCTTGACGCCGATCCTCTGCCTGCGATCCCCTCGCCTCCGGTACTCATCGCCAACTCCAAGGTCCTCCCATGCTTCCACCATTTACCTTCTCCACGCCTTTGATGCACTCCTACCACCACCCCGCATGCTGCTTGGCAGTACATTATTGTCAAGCTTATAGTGTAAAGAGGGCATCATGAAGTTCTGTTGCTACAACAATCAACGTAAGTTTCTTTGAGAGTTTGGGACATCGTGAAACGACAACATTTTCTGCTCTCCTCCGCGTGCACGCTGGAGTGAGATCCATTCTGCCACCGGCGATCTCACCTCCACCGGCGCTTCCCGCGTTCAAGTCGATTCAGCGTCGTTTATTTGCCAAATTCTGTCTATCCTTCATTCTGTAACACAGGTTCCCCACACTCAGCTTATGCTGGTAAGACTTGTGTTGCAAGTGGTTGATTGCATCGGGTGAAGGGGATACTGGTGGAATGATAGACACTCACGTGGAAGATTTTGTTAGACCTGAGGAGCATTTGCCTGATGCGGATCATCAGTACGAAGAATTCTATTGAAAAATGGATTGTCTGATGGCAATCAAGGTGCTACCGATACTGACCGTCAGCTTCTACAAATGATCATGGAGCTCAGGTTTTAGAATGACTACTTGAAGTCCCAGTTTGAGGGATTTAAAAATGTAAACAATGTACGTAGTGATTCCAGTATACAGAAAAGAGTTGGTGGCTTAGAAGATGGGGATTCTGACATAGTGAAAGAACTAAAGGAAAAAAATACAGTTGTTAAATAAAGAATTTCTTGAAGAAAAGCAAACAAGAATTGCGTCAAAGAGAGGCTGTTCTCAAGGCTGCTCAACAAACAGAGAGTGGGAGAGATGAGGATATTGCTGCCCTTAGAGTTGAAATTCAGAACCTAAAAGATGATGTTGCAACAACTTTGGAGCAGCAGCAAGAAGCTGAAGCAAAGGCTCTTCGCACAATGACTCAGAGAATGATTTTGACCCAAGAAGAAATGGAGGAAGTTGTCCTGAAGAATTGTTGGCTAGCCCGCTACTGGGGTCTTGCCGTCAAACATGGCATATGCGCAAATTTAGCACAATCCAAGCATGAACATTGGTCTTCTCTAGCTCCTCTTCCTTTTGAACTTGTCATCTCTGCTGGACAGAAGGCTCTGCACCAATCTGTCACAGTACACTTTAAAAAAAATTGAAAAAATGTGAAATGGATGACACCCTTATCCGGTTCACAAATTTATAAACCGGATGAGGTCCACCTACCACCCATCCGGTTTGCAATTCACAAATTTACCTTATGACAACCGGACTGGGTGGTGTCCGGTTCATAACTTACAAACCGGATGGCATCCCCCATCCAGTCTATCCAGTTAACAATTTATGAACCGGACGTCAGGCTGTCCGGTTATCAAATTTCAAAAAATAAGAACCGGATGGCCTCATCCGGGTGCCTTACTAGAAATTTCAAAGTTGCTTAATAAAAGAAGGTTATTTGAGTAATTTTAACAAGGACAGTTATAGAATTAAAATTTTGTATGAGGGCGCAGGAAGAGGGTATGGGAGTGGAGGAAGAATTTGTTTTAAATTTGAGTTAATACCGACTCCAAAAAAGTAGCTTCAAACAGGTAATTACTTTCTGCACCCCTGCTTTTAACCTACACCTCATTATTATGAGTGAAATGATTGAGTTGGCCCGTTTGCTCCTCCTGCCCCACTACCGCTGCTGATGTCGCATTATTACTGTTGCAAAAGAAGAACAGAGGAGAATTGACATTTAGAAGATGAGAAAAAAATCTCGTTTTTGAAAGCTTATTTTGGCAAAATCATTTTAGAAAATGTATTAAAAATATTATATATAGTTAAAAAGTTTGTTCTAAAAATTTTATTTTAAAAATCTTATTTCAGAGGAACATTTTTATATGTTTCAAAAATTTTATTCTAAAAATCTTATCATATTTCATAAAATGTGTTTCAGAATATATTTTATGAATTTTGAAAAGTGTCTCATAAATTTTTCTAGATAAACAATCTAGAAGCCACTTTAAATAAAAATAAAATAATAATTCTGAAAATTATGGGGGTATAAAATCAAATTAGTGGGTGCAAACAATAATTGCCCTAAGAAAATTACCTCCTCCATACTAGTCCAATAACTTGGGTGTAAAGAATGCTAAAACTAGGGGTAAGACTAATAAAAAAAAGAACAAAAAGTAGGCAAAAATTTCTTGCACCCATCACTTCGAACCTGCACCCCATCACTTTTCAAAAATTTTAAAAATACTCTTCCAACAAAAATAAGTTACTAAGAATACTTTTCCGAAATACATTTCGGATTTTTTTTTTTTTGAAATACAAAATTTTATATTTTAAAAAAACATTTTTAGAATATAAAATTTATATTTTAGAAAAGATTTTCTAAAATATATTTTTGGAAAATATTTTTTAAAATATATTTTTGGAAAATATTTTTTAAAATGTGAATTTTATATTTTGAAAAATATTTTCATTAAAGATGAAAATATTTTTTATATTTTCTTTTATGTAATTGGTTGCGTGTCAGATTCGAGACAAATTCTTCCTCCACTCCCATACCCTCTTCCTGCACCCCATATAATTTTTTTATTTGATGACTGCCCTTCATGAAATTACATAAATACCTTTATCATTTTTTGAAATTGTGAACCGGATGGAGGTGCATCTGGTTCTCATTTTTTTAAAAAAATACAAACCGGACGACCTCATCCGGTTCTCAACCCAGCAGATCGGAAAATCCTCAAATTCATCGTCGACAGCCCCCAAAATCCCAAATCAACTACTCTAATCATCAATATCGCCTACTAATTGCTAATAAACATCACAAATTGGTTACCTAATGCTTCTATGAAGGATTAATTGAAAGATTTTGAATAACGAACGGAAGTCGCGAATGGCTTACCTAAACCGGATGAACGTTCTCTTAACCGGATGGCTAGCTAACGAAACTGCTGAAGGAAGTATTTGGCTCACTAGCACAGTGGGGAGAGCTTTGGACGATGTTTATTAGCAATTAGTAGGTGATATTGATGATTAGAGTAGTTGATTTGGGATTTGGGGGGCTGTCGACGGCGAATTTGAGGATTTTTCGATCTACTGGGTTGAGAACCGGATGAGGTCGTCCGGTTTGTATTTTTTTTGAAAATGAGAACCGGATGCACCCTCCATCCGGTTCACAATTTCAAAAAACTATAAACCGGATGGGGGGTGCATCCGGTTCTCATTTTCAAAAAATGTAAACTGAATGGCCTGGTCATCTGGTTGGAAAGGGGAGGGGTTTTATTAAGATAGGAGTATTTATGTAATTTCATGAAGGGTAGCTATAGAATAAAAAAATTATATGGGGGTGCAGGAAGAGGGTATGGGGGTGGAGGAAGAATTTGTCCAGATTCGATAGGGTGAAAAAAGTTTTTGCCCAAAAAGTAAATATGGGTTAGGTAGCTAGAAGATGCACATGGACCAGGCCTAAATGGGCAGAGATAGTTTCTGTTTACACTTCGATTAATTGCTTATGCAAATCCTTTGTTCTTCTCATTTTTTTTTTTTCAAATAAAATTTACTTTTGCTTCCTATTTTGCTAAATTTCAGTTTAAATCACCCTAAAATACCCTATTCATTATTTCCTTCTAAATGTCCTTTTTTTAATTCTTAAATTGCTATTTAAAATTTTTTCATTCTATAAAGCATTATCTAAATCATTTAATAAACAAAAATGATGCATTTTACCACTAGAGAAACAAATTTAAAGGAACTAAAATTAATCATAAAAATTTTAAGGTGATAAAAAAAATATTTTTAGGTTTTTGTTTTTAAATTATCATCCCAAAAACATTTCCTTTATAATTTGCTTCTAATGTAGCAATGCACACTATTTTTTCTTAATCAACTTTATCTTTGTGCGAATTCGGTAAAAGACCACTATTATTAAAATAAAGAACTTTGGAAAATGAAAAATGGAGCAGAAGATATGTTAGATTCAAGTTCAATAAACATTGTGTTTGATTTTGACTAACAAATAAATATAAAACATAATTTTATATGTATAAGATCATTTAGATTTTAATGATCCAATATGTCCATTAAATGTAAGTTGGAAACATTCATTCTTTAGTTCAAAATCATCTTTTTTATGGTCTTTAAAGGAGAGAGATGAATGAAAGTTTAAAGTATAAAAGAGAAAGGAAGAAGATTTTAAATTCCTCTATTTCTTCTTCTGTATACTTCATCTTTTTTTATCTCGAAAATCTTTTGTGAAAACTTGATATGATGAAATTGTTGTTAGAAAATAATAGATGGCTTGTCCAAACTAAGAGGGGACCGATTGGTTTTGAAACTTTTTTTTCTCAAAAATTTCTCTTCTTTAAGCTCCTTTCAAATTGAAAATTGAATACAATTATATTGGAAATCAAGATTGATACAAAAATGGACCACAACAATATAAAAAAGGATAAAGGCAAAGAAAGAGTGTACAAAAGGATTTCTAGTGATTTAGATCAAATGATTTTACATCCAATCTTAACTATTCAACTTTAGAACAACTGGTTCCACTATAATTAATAAATTTATACAAAGCACTCTCAAAGCAATTACCAACTCAAGACAAAAAAAAGAGAGAGTCAATCCTTAGATACTTTCAAGAAGATATCAAACATAAGAGGATATCAAACTTATAAACTCTTAATCACACAAAAGAATCTATGCTTTATCTTATGTTGAACAATAAGAAAAAAAATACTAAAATACTCCAACAAGAACAACAAAAAATAAAGAAATATGTTACTAACTAATCATAGCAAAAGAATCATGAGGATATTTTTGCACAACATACCCTTTTTGATATAAAACTTTATAAATATTTTAAGTATTTGAAATATCTTAGATTGATAACTCAAAATTTGCTTATTCGAGTTGTAAATCAATAAAAGTTAAAACTCTTTAAACATCTTCTATATCTTTATCTTCAAACATCATCACCAAAACATCTTCACTTGAGGCTTGAGTCACTTTGCAAGTCCAACGATCTCTTCCTTTTTTATGATGACACACACTTGATACATGATTTAGACATATATGCTAAAGATGATGCTAAACAACTTTCATTTGGAGTCTTCATAGGTAAAAAAAAAAAAAACATAACAAGGAACTCCCATTGCTAGGTAAGCTCCTGTTTGGTCCATGCTCCCCTGCATAATGTACAAGAAAAGAAAAGAGCAGCAAATAGCAAAGTGTTAAAGAAGAAGTCCAACAACCTGCAATTTTGATTAAGTGCTTAAACAAAAAAAATATGAAGTTGCGACTGACATACGATAAGAGAAAAATGCAGACTACCATTTCCATCTGATAGAAGAAACATGATGACCAGACGATAAGTACACACGAAGACTATAACTTGACTTCAACATAAAATATTCTTAAAGTTTAAAGTTTGTCACTTAGAAAATATATTCAACGTTTTTCACTAAAGAGATCCGTTCAAACAAAAGCTCTATTCAAACATCTCTTAGGTTCAAGCTAAAGTTGCAACACCCACTAACTTTCAAATCATTTCAAACATCTCTTAGGTTCAAGCTAAAGTTGCAACACCCACTAACTTTCATGATTTGAGTTATTTTCAACTTTGGCCCAACTATCTGTCTTGTAAAAAGTTTAGGGTTTAGGGTCACTTTTATCATTGTTTGGTGTAAAAGGTTTCGTTACTAAGGAAGATAAGTATTATTAGCTATCATGGGTATTGCTTGGAGAAGATAAGAGAAAATAATGTTGTATAGAATGCATTAAATTCTTCCTAATGTTAAAACTCGCTAGATGATAGAGGAAGAAGAAGAAGACAAAATCAAAATGAGTTCAAAACTACTCAACTGCTAGAAAAGGGAATGCAACAAATGCTTTCTTGAAGCCTATATAAAGACATGCTTCAAAGAGAAGAATAACAAAAATATCGTTATTTTGCAAGTGTTTGTTGGTTAACTGATAACTATAAAATACATTAAGAAATCTTAGTTTAAATTATTCACTTTTTATGACTCAAACTCTATAAATTTAGACCATACTTATATGTCTAAATATGTGTATTCAATCAACCGTGAAGTAGTTTATAACTTTAAGCAACATATAATTGTGTGTGTCAATGTATAGTAGAAACATTTTAGGTGTTACTTATATATATATATATATATATAAAATGGCTGATACACATAAAAATAAAAATAATTTAAAGTGGAGATTGTCTTAGTAATGATAATTAGGTAGCAAGAGATCAAACCTAGATAGAGAAATATATAAGCTGAATATAATTCTTAGAAAATATTTATATGCATTTGCAATTGATGAGAGGCTGAGACAAGTAATGATAACATCATAAATGCTATGTTCATGTGTGTGATCTCTGTAATTGTGTTTGTACATAAATACTATCTAATAAAAGATTTGTACATGAAAAGTTACCTTTTAGTTTCAGAAAGGGAGCTCATAGTAGTGATTCCTTAGATATTGATCTTTCTTACACATTCTAACCCCTGCTACCAACAACTTTTCTATCCCTTGTTATGTTGATTATATAGGATTTTTACCATGGAAAGGACCACTTTTTTTGAGAAGTAATACTGACAAAGAAACATTCTACTAAAAATAACTTCTTGAGGGTGATATGAAAGAAATCATACTGAAATAAAAAGAAGTTATTCAATGAAGGATAAACAATTACTTTGGAAGTATTGATGGAAGGTAGCTTTTGACCAGTGATCTCAGTGTGGCAAATTTACTGCAAAATTCTATCCGTAAAAGCACCAATTTACTTAATAATATTCTCTTTGTTGTGTGTAAACTAGAAGAGGAACAATGTATAAATTGGATAATATTTTGTGTTGTTTTGGATATGTTAAGATCATATGCCGGAACATAATACAAGGTTTAGTACGTAGGGTGGTTTATTTTATAAGATCAATTTTTTGAATATGTCGTTCTATTTTCCAAAACCTACAAATTTAGATCCCTTAGTATGTATCTATTGTCATTTTGTGTATACAGATTGAAATATTCCTAATATTTTATTTTTTAATTTTATTATTAGTTATCATTGATAAAAAAATAGTTAATATGTCTAAGATAAATTATTATTAAAAATAATCAATATATATATATATATATATATATATATATATATATATATATATATATATTATATA
>Ga0209700_101937_pt1 | contig 42949 bp, 26 predicted proteins | sample SiratroredBW_FD_187528 | JGI IMG/M metagenome (GOLD analysis project Ga0209700, IMG submission 187528) | Root nodule microbial communities of legume samples collected from California, USA - Siratro red BW (SPAdes) (version 2) | ecosystem: Host-associated > Plants > Roots > Nodule | place: USA... | reverse complement strand
TTATGATGCAATTGGAGCTTATCAACAGAAAAGAATAACCTTCGATAGTCCTTTGTGGCTCCGGTGGCGACTAGATCTACGCATTATTTCGTCAAGAGAAGTTCCTATCGAAGTTCACTATGAATCATGGGGGCGTGATGCATGGTGGGAGAAGGATGGTGCAAGGAGGTGGTAGTGAGGTGGTTGTGGTTATTATGGTCGTGCGATGGGCGTTGGCTTGGTGGGTTGTGCATGATGGTGAGAATAAAGGTTTGGTAAGAATGGCTCTAACGCAGGGTAGTAATGTATGAAAGGTGGAGAGTGATACAAAGTGGTTTCACGGGTTGGAGCTTAGATTGAAGACATGATTGATTTGCAATTTTCTCTGTTTGTGACAAATTCACCTCAACATGGTGGAGTGATTTCTTCACGCGCACTGCATTCAAAACAAGGGATTTTCCTTCCTCAGTTTGGTAAGCACCAAAACCCAGGTTGACCTTAACTGGACTTGGATCTTTGTTATACGCAACCGTCACTCCGAGGTGGTTGAAGATGGAAGTGACTTGTGGGTGTTTGGAATGGAAGCATGGTGATGCAGTGGAAGTTGGAGCTGTATCACGGTGGTGGTGAGGGTGTAGCACTGGTTTTGGATGACGACACTTGGCTTGGAGGTGGCTGTTTTTGCATGCTTACGGGGGTGCAGCGGAGCTGGCAGGAAGTTGGTAGCGGTCACCGATGGCGGGTTTGGTGAGGCGTGATGGCAAGGAGGTGCATGGCGTGGTGCCATAAGGCGCATGGTGGGAAGTGGTGACTTGATGGAGGTGCGTGGTGGACGAGACTCGCGGAGTACCATGACGGTGCATGGTGGGACGTGGTGGAGTTACATGGTGAGTGGTTTATGAAGGAGCATGGGAGAATGGTTGGAGGGGGCATGGCGAGATGTGGCGTCGTCGAGACTGGCGGAGGAGGTTGATGCTTGGCGGGAGGAGTATGCGGCCATGATGGTGGCAGAACGGTTTTGGAAGGCTTGATAGGAAGGAATGGAGGTAGTATGGTGAAGGTGCAGCACGACTTTGGTTGTGATGTTTGGCGACGTGGTGCTGGAAGGTGGCGCAGCGTGGTGGCGTGGGTGCATGGAGAAGTTGCTAGTAGACTGGGTGGCGTTGGAGGAGAAGATGAAGTCATTGGAGGTCAAGGTGCTGCTGCATGACAGCATGGTGCCATGAGGGCACGGTGATGCAGCGGCAATTCACTCTCAGGATCCGAAACCACGCTTGCAAATTAAAACTCTTCTGTAATTACAAACCGAACTCTAGCACATTTTGCATCCGGTTTATAATTTCTAATGTCTTTTGCTATCATTTTCATAAGGGCAGTTTTTAGATTTAAAACTTTATGGAGGTGCAGGATAGGTGAAAGAAGAATTCGTCTCTTAGGAATTGATACATAGCCGTCAGGAGCTTTAGTCTGTGTACACTGAATTAAACTTTCCAAAAGGTTTTAAAAACTAACCGATTTCGGAAGATTCTAAACTTTGTTTTCGAAACCAACATTTGAAAATATATTTTAAATTATTCTCGTAATATTATATTTTAAATTACTCTGGAAACATTATTCTATAATCAAACATTATATTATAAGATGTTCCATAATAATTAATCTGGAATATGAAAAATAAATTCTAAATTATATAATCCAGAAACGTTTAAATGTATACTGACTTGTATTTTCAAAATTTGCACAAAGAAAATATATAGCATTTTATTAAATTTGAAGTCCGGTTGAAAAATACTTGAACTTGCACTCAAATGCATTCTTAGAAGTAAAAATTACAAGAACGATGATGAAAAGATGGGTGGAGTGAATGAAAATGGAACTAGAATAGACAAACAAATTAATATTTCCAAAAGCATTCTTATATCGTACTGTAAAATGTTTAAAATGAACAATATAAGAGATCCCACATTTTTGCTACATACAAAATCATGTCATCCATTCATTCCACATCTTTTCCTCATATATAATGACAAGAAGGTAAAATGACTCAGTGCTTTCCACAATTGAACCCACGGCAAACAGAGAGGACTATTATGAGGATCAGGGCTATCAAAATTGCCAACACAATCAGCTTTATCTTCATGTTTTGCAGCCACATTTTTCTACGGATTTTGGTCCCAGAATTCTTGAAGTCTTGTGCCTGCCTCAAAAAATGGACGAAAGTAAACAGGAAGCAGAAACAGCTCATTTTTAAAATACCAATAATATGTTTTGAAGTGGAGAGGTGGGATAGATCTTACCACCAGAGACACTACAGGATCAAAGCAAATAGTAGTTCGAAAAAAATAAGAGCCCAGAAGATAAGAAAAAGCAAGCATTTATGATCTTGAAGCATGGAAGAAAGTCCTGAGTTCAAGACCTTTGAAATACAATATAAATAACAGGCAGATGCACACGTATGACATACTAACCTGGTTATGAAGATTTTCAGTCTTGTCTACCAGAAGCTCTATCTTTTCACCTCTGTCCAGAACCTACATTAAATTACGAGCATGTTAACATAACCTGAATAAATGTCCTTCTGCATTACATAAACCAATCAAAGTTATTGCACTACAAAAAACTCACTACTTTATCTTTTCCATTACTTATTTTCTGCTTATATGTATCGGGTTTAGTCTCTGATTTTCTATGTCGTCCGTACATGTTATAACGTATATCATTATGGCATAGAAATTAGAAAAGACACAGAAACACACTCCATTTTTGAAATGCACAATTCAAGAATGCAGAGGAATAAGCAATTGGTAGTTGTAGAAGGGATTAACTACTACAAATCCACAAATAAATCTTAGCTTATTTATAATTATTTGGCATAAAAAACAAGTGTACTTAAAGTCATTCACAAGGCACTCGGATCCTTTCCTGTTATTTTGAACATGATATGATTATGTTGGAAAGGAGACACTTATTACCAAATATAATTCGTGAGTCCTATAACTAACATGGTAGATTCTTATTGGATAAAAAATGTCTTTCCTCTCCAACATGATCACATTCTGTTTCTCTCCAAATTTCAATTTTTGTGCCTTCAAAAACTTTCCTAAAATATAGATTACATATACATAAAGGATAGTAGTGTATTACAAGATCAATGATAGAGCAATGTTCTAATTACAGTACATAAAGGAAAGAAAAACTGGCAGAGGCTGATGTAAAAAAAGAGAAATAAGAAAAGGAATGAAACGCCACCCTGCCAATAGGCCGAAGCTTTCCAATAATACCCTTCACAGATTTAACAAATCCCCCGCCTCCCGCTCTCCCCTTGATATTCCCCTCTCTTCCTTGCTTCTGCTCACACACTTCTCCAATGTCTAGCTGCCACCTATCCATTCTGTTCACTCCTTTTCCTTCTCCCAAAATGGATTTCTCAAACATTCATTTCCTGCTTCCCCTCTGGTAAAAACGAACTATAATTGGAGGCCTATCAAAGAGTCTAGCTTTCAGTCAACTAATTTTAGCTAGATTCACTTTAAGAAGGTAATAGGCTAATAGTCTCAAGGAACTTGCAATAGAAAAAAGAATACACATGTCAAAATCCTGCTTCAAAAGGATTACAGAATCATCAGTAAACCAGAGGTAGGAGACCATTACCACGGTTCATACAAATAGAGAACCCCTTTGCCCAACTTCTTGATGTCCACAAAAGAAAGCCCATGGTTCACTAATCACAAAAGATCGGTACATATATCTACATTTACTTTCTCAATCTAGAACTTAAGTACTTCCCATTCACAAAACCTCATGCATAAAAAGCTCAACTTACTTGAACATACGGCTCCTCATAGTCAACTTCACACGCAACTACATACTTTTTCCTTCTATAACAACATCCACTACTTCATTTTCTATTAAACCAGAAAATCTTAAATCCATTTGCTGCAATGAAGACATTTTGATTCTTTGAATCGGTGTCTGATTAAAAAGAAAGCACTAAAATATGACAACCAAGAAAATGGACAACCAATGTGGGAAATGAGTTTCAACGTGATAAGGGGATGGAGAACCTACTAAGTTCAAATCTTCTTATCTCCGTTTTGGCTTCAGTTTGGATGAACCTTCCATTTCCCCTTAGGTAGCCAACTATTTGTCTATCAATAAAAACCCCATTCATCCTTCAACTTATATTCAATAAAATTTCAAAATTACAAATATGAATCCTAGTTCATTTGCTGTTTTTCCCTTTCAAAAGTTTGGTGGTGAAAAGAAACTTTCATGTCTACCAGCAATAGTTCATATCTATCCAGGATAGTTGTGTGCAGCAACCAACTTCCAAACTGCTATCATAGGATAGTGGATAGCAAGATGACTGCTATACTGAAGATTTTAAATACAAGTTAAATATCTATATTAAATGTTAAATAATCTATACCAAACATAGACAAGCTCAAAAGTAGAATATCTTGTACGATAACAGCCACAAATCACCAAAACTTCTGGTACATTAATTATGGCTCACAAGTTTCAATAAGTATCCAAAAATGAAATGAAAAAGATATGGTTGAAACTATCCTAGATCCCCATCCGATATACCTAAACTGGACTCGTAGAAATATCAAGGCTTTAGAACTTTAAAACAAAAATCACAATTCAAATTTTTTTATTTGTGAAAACCAAATTATAGGATTTAAAGACACCATGAAAAACAGTTTGAAATATATTGTATTAAAATAGTTCTCGAAGTTAAAATTTTAAACTACAACTTAACAAAATTCCCTTAACCATAAATCTCAACAAAATCATTAGTCATAACTGAGTCTCACTATGAATCTATAGGGAAAGATAATACCTAGAAAAGTTAACATAAAACATAAACAACCACCTCAATTCACAAGTCATAATTCCTTGTGTTCCTACTAAAAGGTGGTTCATCCTAGCAAACCACCCAATATTGAATGTGGACATTGAACATTAATTACATTTGTTGTGTAAGTGTTGCCTATTTAAAGATAATATTTCATCAGGTAAGCATACAAAAGGACGCATTCACTTCATGCATCAAATCATAATTCTTCAAGTGATCCTACTAAATATCCCTTTGTTTCTTCTTTGCCTTTGGAACCACATAATTGTGAATGAATGGAGCCTTACTTTCAGAAGAATTAAAACAAAGTCATTATATACCAAAATAAGGCATGTATAAAGTGAGTAAGTGACTGTGTAACTGTGAAGCCTCTGTTTCAAAAGAATAAAAGGAACAACCAAATAGGATAAGAAAGTGAGTGACAGCAAGAAGAAGGAATACGCATAAACTGATCCAATTCAGTGTAAACAGCAGAAACAAACCAAAAATAGAAAAGGCCAAAAAGGAGGAATTTTTTATTGGATAGGATTTTTTTTGGCTCCGATTTTAAAAGACTAATATAATCCAATCCAAACCAAATTAATATATATAAACACATGATTTTATTTAGGAAATTGGCTTAACAACTATATTTATCCAGAAAATGCATTTATGAAATTAATGGTTAGTTTAGATCTTACATCTAAATTACATCTTATTATTTTAAAATATATAAATTTATTAGCTTAAAATTGTTGTTATGTTTCTTTTTCTTTTATCAAATAAATTATGTACTTTATATAAAAGTTATTGTAAAAAAAAAAGGAGAAAAACAGATAAAAGAGACTTATTTTTGTCATAACCAACAAAAATATAATTCAAAAAATTTTAGATTAGATGCTATCATATTTCAATTTAGAATAAAAATGATTGGGTGGTAAACAAAAAAAAAAAAAAAAAAAAAAAAAAAAAAAAACTTCTGAGATTGGATCCAATAGTTTTTCTCATTAGATCTTATACATTCCTGGAACAACCCCATATGTGAAGATCCGACTCATAAGAATTAAAGCAATGGACTCTAATAATTTATAAAGGTGCATTCAGTAGTATTCATTTAAGTTCTTTTCATTTAAGAGTTTAAACTTATCTAAATTTGCATTTACTTTTTTTCTATGAAAATTGGCCAGAAATAAATATAACAATGTGTTGATATGTGGGAGTTGCCCGGTTCATGCACATATCAAGGCAGTTCAAAGTCGGTTTGTTTTGAACCGTGCCATTCTAAACACTCTATCTGCAATACGGCACGAGCACAATTCCGTATATTCAAAAGAATGCTGGCCAGACTATTTTAACACTGCTATACATGAGGTTTAAGTTTTCTCAAAGATCCCATTGTCTTTATTATAAAGAAGTTCAAACAAAACCACAATTATAGCTCCCTCTAACACACAACTCTTGAACTTTCTAATTAGAACTAAACTTGACCTACAAAAATGAATGCTAGATCTATTTAATTTACGCACTACACTCTTCTGAATGTGCATCTTTACCTTCTCAATGTTCTCCATCATGACACCTTTAACTTCAGAAACCTGAGCTTTCACCTTAGCAAGCTTGCTTATCTCTTCAGGGTGCTCAACACAGTACTGCATATGCTCCTTCAACTTGGACCTGCACCAATCACAAATCAGACCGCTTACAACCAATACAAATCACAATCACAACAAATCTGGCATTATCAAGCTCACACAGCAGAAACTCAATACCCGAATTCCTTGTTCAGGCTGTTAGCGGCTGCCGTCGCCGCCTTCCCGCCGCCGTACTTGGCAAGAAAATCATCCTTCACGCGCTCCAGAAAAGCCACAGGCACCTGTCTCCCAATCGACTCATCCGCAACAACACAATACGCTACACAAAGCGAGTGCAAGTGACAGATACTTTCAATTCACCATCGAAAACAATTCAGAGCAACATTAATTTCATTTCATTTCGTTTAATTTAATTTCAATTCATTTCACTAAAGCGCGTTTGTTCGAATTGAATTTCTCTTAAATCGATCAACACGAGAAGCACTCACTGAATCCGTTGTCGACGAGGTAATTGAAGGTGTGGCCGTCGCAGTTGTAGGTGAATTTATTGTTGGAGGCAGGAAGCTTCTGGAGGCACTGAAACGCGATGGTGTTGAAGTTGCCGCTGAATTCGGTGTACTCGGCAAGAATCACGGTGCCGCGAGAGACGAACGCGTAGATCAGAGATCTCTGGTTCTGGTTGTGCCCCATCTTCTTCTCCCAGATCTGTGTGCAGTGCCTTCTCCCCACCTACACTCTCTTCTTTTTCTTTTCTTTTCTTTTCCTTTCTTTTCTCTTCCTTTCTTTTTAGAGAGAATGTGGGGAGGAAGAGAAATGATGAGTGAGGAAAAAGAAAAGAGTTTACGAAGCTTATAAAGCAGGTGATAACTCTGATGTGGCGCTTAATGCGTCCAGATTAAACATAGTTATTAATTATAATTATTTTTTAAATTAATTTAATTAATTATTCCAATAAATTTTAAATAATGAAATTGCGAAGTTTTACTTTTAGATAATCGCGTGGTGGCGTTGGCGTTACGATGACATTGAAGAGTGCAGAAAAAAAAAAGAGTAGAAAATGAAAGAAATAGTAATTTATTTTATTTATTTACATTGGTCCTTTCAATTCGAAACATCCAACTCACCCTCCTGACTGCACCTGCTAATCCAACTACAACAATGACATCTCAATTTTCTGACATTCACTAAAATAATAATAATATTAATTTTTAGGTTAAATGTTCTTGTAATCCTAATAAACACTTCATTTTCAGTCTCTCAGTTATAATTGTAACTAATTTTTTTGAATATTGTTGAATTATTGTTTAATGTTAATTTGGTTTAAAATGACGATATGTTCTACATCTCAATATTCTTAAGTTGTTATGAAATGTAATATAGAAAATTATCAGTGTAAAAAATTGTTTAGTATTTAAGAAACATAAGAGGGCCCGTTGGTAAGAACACGTGAATTGGATTCATGTTTGAATTCAAAAAGAGAAATAAAAACCAAGAAGTACCACTTTTATTCAAATGAAATTTGAATGATTGAAATAACTTTTCAACCACATATAACATATAAGAGCAAACGATTAATTTGAAAAGGAAAAGTAGAAGAAAATATGTCACAAAAGATGGAAACATTGTAACCGGGCAAATAAATTTTCACACTGGTGAGAAAAAAAATAATATTCAGCAACACTTGTTTAAAAGGAGAGTAATGTATTTTTCTTTAAAAATCTCAACGATATAATCTCATGAAGAATGCGATTTCTTTGGATTCTGGATAAGAAAATTTTTCAGGTTAAAGGTGATCCATATATCGTGATTAAATTACTTTTTAAGTTTTATGAGACTCTTATTCTTTTTCTTAGTATTTTTTTTTAAATAAATAAAGACAATAATAAAATAGATGATATTAAACTACAAGTTAATTGTTCAGCAAACTTTTGTAATATAAATATGTTTTTTCGAAAAAAAAAATTAACGAGAATTACTTTTTTTATAGAATAAAGTCTTGATAGAGTTACCTTGTACATAATTTTTTTAGTAAATAAAATTTTTATTCTAAAGTTTACATTACATAAATTTTTATGATATTAAAGTTATGATAAACATAAAGTTTGACATTGAAAAATTTATTAAAAGAAAATAACTTCAACTCATAAGAGATAAAGAAGTTAGTTTCCTCATATAACAAAAATGTGAATTGGTATTGTAAAGAGAATCAAAGTTATGGAATTGTCTTAAATATAACTCTAAATCAAAGTTATGCACAAAAGAGTGTGAAAATTAGTAAGGTACATAACATAATATTATTATCATCAGGTGATGATGAAGTCTTACGAGAAATTTTTTGAGAAAAGATAATCGACAAGGTTTTATAACGTAGGTACATGATAAAGTTACTTATAATTGTCACTACTTGAAGAAACAATTATATATCATGTAAAGGCATGAAGGTGACTCCATCTTCTATGTGATTTTCCTAAAAAGTTATGAAAATTTTGTAATAATTTTTAGTAAAAGTTTATCATCATCAAGGAAGCGAAAATCAATTCACAATCTTAAAAATTGTAAAAAAAAATCACCAAAAAGCAATTCAATTGAGCATGATTGATTCTCTTGTGTGTGATATACCATGTAATAAGTGTCATGTGGAATGAATATCTAGAGTCCATTATCCATTCACAATCATTAACACTGCTTGACACCATAAGGACCTTTGATGATTCATAACCGTCTTCTACCAGAGTTGCTTTATTAGACACAAATGGTTCATTAGATTATTTGCCAAACCTAGTTAGTCTGTTAAGGTTGGTAGCCTTCCTCTGTCTCTTTGGACAAAACCTTCTGATGTGTTCTTCCTTCTTGTAATGGTAATATCTTATAGAAGATGCATTTCTATCATTCTTTGACCTCCTTCTACCTCCTTTATTATCATTGGTAGACGATTTACTCCTTGCTACAAGGCCATCTCCAACATCAAACACCTTTACTTCAAATTTCTCATTCAACTCCTTATAGCTTAGAGTAGCTTGAACCTCTTTAAGAGAGAGAGAGAGTCTTCCTTCCGTACAACAAGGTCTCATTGAAGTGAACATGTGTCTTAGGTAACGAACACAACAACATTGTCTGATCCTCATCATCAATTTGCACATCAATGTTTTCTCAATCAAGGATTAACTTGTTGAATTTATCCAGTTGTTCACTAATTGCCTACTCATCTTACTTGAGTACAATGTTAGCTTCAAACAGAGACGGTTTACCTACTACAAGAAAAAGGTTATTTAGACATCAATTTTTAACTACCAAATAAAATGGTTGCTAATTGTGACTAAAGTTATCACCAAATTGGGTTTTGGTTGGTAAATAACTACAAGATAAAAGTAATGATTGAATTTAGTGACTAATTAAGTCAAGATAATTGATATATAACATTAGTTACCAAGGTTTTAGCCACTTATACTATTAGATTCTAAATTAGTGTCTAACTTAATTAGATATTAATTTAGAATCTAATGGTATAAGTAACTAAAATTTTGGTAGTTAATATTAGATACCAATTATCTTGACTTAACAATTACTTTTATTTTGTAGTTATTTAGCAACTAAAACTTAATTTGGTGGCTATTTTGGTCACAATTAACAACCATTTTATTTGGTACCTAAAAATTGGTGTCTAAATAGTTTTTTTCCTCAACACTTTATCACCAAGGCTAAGAACAATCGCATTGTGGGTATTCTCTAACAATTTTCTCAGCCTTCTCTTCCATGGATGCATCAAGTTTGACTGTTATGGACTTTTGTCGATTTTCTTTTATAAATTTCGGTCGAGAAATTTTCCCAATTCAAATTCACACCGAGTAAAACAATAATCATAATTAGTGTTGGTTGAAAATTTCCTAGATTACAAAAGAAATCCTAGCAAATTATTGACAAAAAAAAGTACATCTTTGTTGGTGATAAAAAAAATCACTACAAATATCGACAAAAAAAAACTCTAACTAATATCGAGTAAGAAATAATAGTAGTTTATAACAAAAACAAATTAACAACTTAAATCACAAAATAACTCTTATTAACATTAATAAAAAATATCTTAGTCAACCTCAACTCAAACGTAGTCATCCCAACAATGTCTCGGTATTAATCAAGTCGATGACACCTCAACCAAAATTGAACTAAAAAAAATCTAAGTGAAACCCTTACGACTCAATCAAAATTGGTGAAGTCATAGGTATGAAACCTTTGCGACTCGTAGTCCAAATGGATTTCAACCTTAATTCTTCAAGTAATACTAGAACATTATTAGTAAGAATCTATGTACTATAGATAGTGTCAGGACATGTATATTCTTCCAAATGTAACACATGCAAACACACACTCACACACCCCTCCCCCTCCCCCACCCCCAATATATATATATATATATATATATATAAAGTTTCATAAATTCACAATCATCTATTATTATAATTAGTCAAATATAACAATATAAATTTATTGTTACCTAATATAAAAATAACATTTCTAATAATACATATATAATTTAAATATTTCTGATTATATAAAATTTATTCTTTATTTTTATAATATAATATAAACTTTCATAATAAATTTATAAATTTTTAAAACATATTGTATTTTTTCTATTAATATTATATTGCAATCGTCTCATAACTAGGTCAGAGACAAAAAAAAATGTTTTTTATTTTGTCATTTATCGTACATATGTAATTGACAGATGTGTGTCAAAGCACTTAACATACCATTTAAAAGCTGTTTGAACTTCATAAGGATCTTTATCACATGGCCTTCATTGATGGGATGGTGGATCCAACCATGTTGGAGGTTCTCCTTGTTCTTATTTCTAAAATGGACCACCTCACTACTTTGCAGGAGTTTAGACCTACAGGTCTGTGAAATGTAAGGTCATAACAAAAGTTCTTGTTAGTTTGTCTTCGGCCTTTTCTGAAAGATCTTATAGGCCCTTTTCAAGGGAGCTTCATTTGGGGTCGAGGCACTGGTAATAACTCTATGCTAGCTGAAGAGGTTTTAAGCCATGTCCAAAATCATCAAATTCAACCAGGACTAGCAGTTATGAAGGTCAATTCACTCTTTCTGAATTTGGGTTTTCAGGATGGATAATCAATTTGATCATGTGGGGTGTTACAGGAGCAACACTTTCCATCCTCTGGAATGGTATTAGCTTGGGAAGTTTGATACCAGATAGGGCACCTATCTCTTTATTCTCTGCATGCAAAAGTTGGCAATTCATATTAATGAAATGGTGTACCTATATCTAGAGGTGGCCCACCCTTGACTCACCTTTTTGTTGCAGGTGATGTTCTTTATTTTGCAGGGGTAATGTGCAACACATGCAGTGTATCTTCTACTCTAGAAAGTCGCCAGTTGGGCCTTAAGTTTAATTTTCAGAATTCCAAATATGTTAGAAAACTGCTTTCAATGCTGATAAAGATAATTTGGTTACAAAATTATGTCTACTAGAGTTACCAAAGCTGATTTCTTTTAGGTGGTAGAGAAGGTTCAAAATCGCCTAACCTCTTGGAAAAACAATTTGCGGAGCAAACCGAGAAGATTATGCTTGGCAAAGTCAGTGTTTGTTTCTACCACAATATATATATATATATATACAATGCAACCATTTTGGCCACCTCAGCTTGACAAATGTACTAGGAACATGTTATGGTCAGGCTCATCAAAAAAGGGCTGTGATATAGTAAACTGAAGACATTATAAATAAAAAGTTAGAGGGTGATCTTGGCATGCAAATATATCACTCGTTGGCAAGTTGAATTGTATATGTTCATTGGCATCATAAACCATGGGTAGAGGTCATGAGAAAGGTCATGCAACACAAAGATATGGAATGCCTTGCATGAGGGCTTACAACCTCAAATGTGCAATGAAATTCAAGTTGTTCAACAAGGACTTGTTTGCTATGACAACGGGGCATAAAAACATCTTCATTGTAACTCACTGTCTTGATTTGGTAAAAGTATCACCAACTGGACAGAGAACACCATTAAACTCTATATACATGCATTGATAATGTGGGGCATGAAGAATTTGCTGGTAAAAGACTAAATGACTCATACCATACATTCTACACTCAGCACAACCTTGCCAAGAGTGGACTTAAATAATAGGAGTAAGATATTAAGTTCGTAGGTTATTTGGTTTCTTGTATGATCGTTCTATTGTAGATATAAAGAGAAGTGGTTTCCAGCACATGTGAGGGAGAGCGTGATTACTAACATCTTCTCTCTAAAATAAAACTTCTGGAGTTATGAAAGTTCTTTGTCTTTCTTCAACTCTTTCATAAGATCTTTTGCAATAATTCATTTAATCTCTTTCATATATATTTCAAAATGTGTTTGTGTTTAATATTATTTGTCAACTACTGTTTATGAACGTTAATTTATTTTGTAGCATTTCAGTCCATAATTGGATTTTAGCGTGAAATTATACTTTAGTACATCCGTACGAACGAATGAGCAGAGATAAAAGTGTTAACCCGCAAAATGATAAAGTAGTAGAAAAAGTTCAATAATGAGTTAACTAGCAAAGAAAAGAAATTAAAAAAAAAAAATTAGCAACTCTTCCCTAAGGAGCCACCACAGCAAGGAAGCATTATTTTTGGTAGAGAAGCAAAGAATAATACTAGCCATAACATTTACATCTTAAAAAAAATTAATAATTAAAAAAATAATTTAAATACAAGTCAATTCTGAAGGAGAATCATCTCAACCTAATAGTAAAATCTTCTCTATCTAATCTATATATATAAAATGAAGATATATATTATTAAGATGGAATAACAATAAATATCGGCAAAAATCTCTAGAAAAGGTTAACCATAAAAAAAAACTCATAACAATAAGATCTTATGTAAAATTTGTCGGCTATTTGGCTTCTTATATGATTGTTCTATTGTATATATAAAATAAAGAAGTCATCAGTACATGTGAAGGCAGAATGTGTTTTGTAACATCTTCTCTTTGAAATAAGACTATTTGATTTCATTCTTCAACTCTCTTATAAGTTTTCTTGTAATAATTCATTTAATTTCTTCTATATACTTCTCAAAATGTGTTTAATATTATTACAAAACAAAAGTTATAACTATAGATTTAAGTAATGGAATGTTTTACTCCTACGTGAAAAAAAAATATATATTTGGTTTAAATTACTTTTCGTTAAAGTATTAAAAATAATTTATGACATTAACTTTAACCAATCATTAGTAGAATAGGTAAGAGTGAAAAGAGAAAAAAAAATCCACAAGAGAAAAAAAGAGATAAATTATATTCCTTAGGAAAATTATTATTGATATTTAATGTTAATTTTCCTCTACTGCTTCAGAGGAAACGAGTTATAGATAAATTTTTATAATAAAATAATAATAAAGTTATTTTGATAAATTTTTTCAAAATAAAATCAAGAAAAATATAGAACAAAAATAAAATCAACTTCTTAATTTAAAATTAAATTATATAAACTTAAAAATAAAAAAGATAAACTGAGATTTTAGGCAAAATTTAAAATTTTCTAATTTTAAGTAATATGCTCATAATTTTAGCCCCTGTCGACATTTTGTAACATGTGAGAACACTATTCTCAATAAAATATTTATGTCATGTTATTTAAAATTAAGAAACAATTGACATACAATCATCACGCAGAAATATTTTTTACAAGCCATTTAAGTTATAAAGTAAATATATATTGTAAAGTGAATGTATGGCCGAATGATTGTCAAAGTATAATCACTCTTAAAATTAATAGAGATTAGTTATAACAAAATCTTTAATTACTAACTTCACCTCTGATAATATTCCACCACGTCTCTTTCATCACCTTTGAGAATATTCATGGCTGGAAATTAATTTACTGTTTTTCTTTACCTTCCTTCTTAATTACTAACCATGAATATTTTCAATATACAACCAATCCTTAATCGAGATACTTAAAAATCTAACTATAGTGTATATTTCTTGATACTAAAATTACTAATATTCACATTCACTGATTACAACCTCTGGTAATTATCCCCCCTATGCTAAAAAGGGGAAAGAATAAAAAAAAATCTCTAAGAAACAATATCAGGTGACCACAAAACCAGAAAAATAAAAATAAAAATAAAAATAAAAAGCAATTAACTTACTAACTCGCAAGAGGTTACATCTCTCAGACAATTATTCTAGAGGGATGATACAAGTTAATGGGCTTACATTATATAATAAATAAGACAGTGAGGCTCAAGACAACAGACTTTTCCATTCTTCTCTCTCAATGATATCAAACTATCACAAAAATACTTCCATTTGTTTTGGTTGGGATGAGGAGAGGAAATTACATGATGTTCAATCAGTTTTAGAAGTATTGGTTGGTGCATCACCAACTTCGGCAGAAGAGGTGTCCATATCATTCAGACCTAATTCTTCATTTTGTTCCCATGACCTCTCGTATTCCTCAACTGGAGAAATACCATGTTATCGAAATTGCCAAACAGAAAACCACAAGACATGAATATATTTACATGAAAAACTATGCATCACAGTGCAGAGAAACACAACATTAAACAATCAGAATCATATTTACACATACAGCACATTAGACACATTCATCACATAAATCCAATTATGCTGGCTCCTCAGGGCACACTGTAAATCAAAAGGTTGAAACACGAGTCCCTAACAAGGGGAAATGTCTGAAATAAACTTATTTCTGTTGGTTTGTTTATTTACATGATGGTCTATACTGGATTCGGGATCCCCAGCAGCTCCTATAGTTGACTCGAATAAGATATTTTAAGGAATAAAAAATTGATGTTTCAATTTTCCATATGTATAGAAAAAGAGAAAGACAGGAAAAATCTCTCATGTCTATGATGCCAAAGATATAAATAACGAATGAAATAAGTGTAAAGATGGAAATGGAAAGGGGATAAAACAGATATTCACAATTTCAACTCAGAAAATATGAACTTTATCTGCACAGAGTATAGCTTGAAGTCTGAGTTAGAAAACTTACAAGCTAATTGATTGTCCTCTTTCAGATCATCAGTTGCAGGTGCTACAAAAGAATTGGCTAATGCATCGTCAAGAATTAGAGTCCAAGCTTGTTCCAAGCTAAGAAGCTGCATACAAGGAAAGGATGCAGATTAAAAAAAAAAATAGAATCCAAGACCTTGAACCAATAAGTTTAAATAGGTTAAGTCAAATCAAAGCCTTCAAATTCAAAGACACGAAGAGACCAATGCAGTCTATTAGTTGCTGGTATTAAAGAAACATCCAACAAGTGATGTAGCTCAAAAGTAGCATGGAATATGACCACAGGTCTTTGTTGCTCAGACAGGGACCTTTCTTGTTACAATGCATTTGGTTAAAATTTCGTGGACCCTTTTCTCTTTGTTGTCCATTTCTTTTTTACGAAAAATTTATCAAAGTGAGGTGTCGAAAGAGGTACAAAACAGGACAACATATGCTCCTAAAAGAGAACCGGAAATACAAGACAAGATCATTTTAGAAATACAAAAGAATTTCCAATGATTGAAGTTATGTATTGCTCCTCTTCCCTCTTTTCCCAGTCAGCCACAATGTGTAAAGAATAAATATAAAAACTTGCAATAAGAACCTCATAAATAGAATAATAAAGTAAACATATATGGGAGAAATTTAAACCAACTCTCATAAAATAGTCACGTGTTACCTTGTTTAGCCTTGCTTTAAAGTCTATCCACTTGCTTCTACTATTTTCATCAAGACTATCTCCAAAAGTAAAGCCATGGACCCTCTCAAGGCCTGTACATGCAAATCACATAAAATATTATTCTACATTGATACATTCTGGCAGAAATAAATAGATTATATTAACAATTAATCATACCACAAGATCAGGAACATATAAACATGATAAAAGAGAACAGTTTAAACTCCACCCTTCCAAAACAGACAAAATTTGGCATTAAGAAGATTTTTAAAACATATTTGAGATAGATTATTTGGAATGAAAGAAATAAATAATGATGTTCGAGTGGTTGAAAATTGAAAGATCTATTGAAAAGAAAAATGTTTTCATCATTTGTTACAATTGAAGCTGAACAAAGTGTATGGGTACTACGATGTCCTTTCCTTTTCACAAAGATGATTCCTAATCCTCCTGTCTCATTAGGATGCTGCCTAGATGATAGTTTATGTGATTGATAGAATAGATACTTACTTTCACAAATTCTTGTAATTAAACCTTCAACAGTTGTAACTATTCCTCCAAGGGTTCCGCTTGCCAGCTCCAAGTCAAGTTCCGGAACTTTTACACTTGCAGTATCAGACTAATCAAACCAAACTACTCAGTCAATAGATATAAAATGTATAGATTTCAGATTGCATAAAATAATGTTTAAATAGTCAGGCCTATATAGGTACCATCATGACAGTTTTCACAGGTTATCTTTACAAGCAAGACTGTATGTCTATCATTACAATACAACTTTTGATATATCATTCAAAACAGTACATGTTGATGTTAACGTTTCTAGGTTCTCTTGATGAAAAAATCATTTAAGGCTTCTGATAACCCCAAAATGCGAATTTGACTCCTTAAAATGCTAGTTTCATGCAAGTGAGATGTCAATTGAAGAACAAAGTAAAAATTTAAAATGGCACTGAAAGAGTTCTCATGATTAGTTTTTATCCTTAGTTACTTTACACTTTCTGCAAAACAGGTTTAGAAGCTTATATTTTTCCCTATATTTGAAGGCTATAACCTCTAACCAAAAGTCCAAAGTACCTTCTTTTCTAATGAGATTTATTTTACTGATCCCAATCTGCAGTAGTTACATACTAGAAATAAGAAGAGTTATATGCTCTCTAAATGCAAGGATAAACTACAAGATCTATTACTCATCACTAAACATATATAAATTAAGAAACTGACGGGTTGAGATTAGTTAAGATCACGGAAAGAAATACAGACCTTTATTACATCACGGCTCAGGTCATTGACATTCTTCACAGAAAGAGTAATTTTTTTTCCTTTTTCAGGAATTCGTCCACCAGGTTTCAACTGCAAGGTGAAAATTAATATTTATTCCAGCCCTAAAAAGACAGAGATACACTCAAGAAAGCAGCATACCTCAGAGTTGCGGTAGCCACAGACATCACATGTGGATGCCATAACAATTACTTCTTGGAAGTAAGGAATATCTGTCCATTGTTAAGCTCAACAGCGTGTGGAAGAAAATAAGCCCCAATAATTTATATAATTTTATTTTACCCCACAAAGCTATGTACTCTTGCATACACAAAATATAAATCCTCTTTAACCCAATAAATTTTAAATTATAATTGTCATCGAGCTTAAAATGACAATCCTTCTAAAGAAATGTAACATAATCAAACAATATCCCAAGGGAAGTATGAAAAATGCTAAGAGGATACTGGTGACAAACATTCGAGTCTCACACTTAGCAGCACAGGCACCACAAGTAGATGGGAAAGTCATCACCTGTCAAGAAAAGGCAGCAACATGACACTGAACAAACGAACAAGGCCAAAGCTCAGTATACAGAACTATATAGTTCAGCAACTGTACCTCTTCTGGTGCAGTATATCGAAACAAGGCTTCAGCAATTTCTGCACTGTTACTCTGTGCAATAGCTCGATGGCCAGCTGTTGCCCCAATTGATCCATATGGTTCTCTCTTCGCTTGATCAGTAGTCACAGCTTCTCCCCCTTCCGGGGCAGCAACATGAGTTCCTTCAGTCTGTGCAGAATCAACAAGGTATCCCAATGATGCTTGCTGCTCAGGAGTTCTCTCATAAAACTTGATCGTCAATGATGGATCAGATGATGGTGCAAACCTATTCAATGTGTTCAGCATTTACTTAAAATAGTACCAGCTAAAACATTGGACTAATATTACCAAGTACCAAATGGGTACAAGTTTGCCTCACCAACAACTACACGTTTGTCTTGACAAGTTTAAAATAAGTTAAAAGATACAATATGGTATGATTCAGAAAGGCATGTATCCAATCCAAAGTCATGCAGAAGCACAACGTGACTAAATTTGAGCCCATACAGAGATCAACACAATTTACATACTAAAACACACCCCACTCTTGAGCAACAAATCCAGGACGTTGTTCCCCCATATGTTATCACTGAATGCCTTTTGACATTTACTTGTATGCGAGGATACCTTAACTTCTATTGTTATAATCTCTTCTCTAATAAAAGATACTTCATTTTAAAACAAAACTTCAGCAAGGAATAATCTCTTACGGGTTTTCAATGAAGCTGTTTCCGGCAGGATCATCAAGAATAAATGTGATGGCTGATTCTCCTGTTGCACAGGCTCGCAGTTTCACCAAGAACTGATCAATTGCTTCAGCTGTCTCTGGAGCCACTTTCTAGAAAGTAGAAAGCATAACATTAATTAAATTATTTAAAGAGAAATGCATACATCAGAAAAAAAATATAGCGCAGAAACAAATAGTACTTTGCGTTCATCTTGAAGGGCTTGCAGTTCATCAGCTGCTCTCATAAGTGTCCCTTCCACCTACAATTGCACAACAAAAATATTGTTGAATCATTTGACTATAAATTTTCAACCGTACAATGTTCATGAATTTTCACAAAACAGTTCCAATTCTCTGACGTCCACAATTTACATTTCTTGTTGTTAGTAGGATATTAAATGTACTACTACAAGTTTCTTGTTAGTAGGAAATTAATGTACTACTAGATGTTGTTAGAAGCAGTAAAAGATTCTAGAGATCTCTTTTTAATTACTTTAGGACTAGAGTTTTCTATATATAAAGACTGATGTATTGTTTCAATTAAAATAAAAATCTTTCATTCGGATTATTTCTTTCAAATTGGTATAAGGGCTCCTGATCTTGGAGGCCCTACTTCCACATTTCTTCTCTACCATCTTAGCTACGGTACTTTTAGGGTTGCCTGAAGTGCACCCAACTGCTGGTTCTACCACCACCCTTCGCCATCAAAGCCATTGCCGCTGCTGAAGCCATCACTGTCACTAGAGTTGTCAGTGTCACCGAAGCTTTTTTTGTTATTGTTTCCTTTTACTTAGGAGGGAGACTAAGGAATTCTTATTATTTATCTTAGCATGGCAACTCCACCAAGCTATATTGATTTTCCTTCATCCTCTTCAATTAAAGAAGAAAGCCTACATTACATGCTGAAATTGAACGTCTCAAGGAGTCTATTAATAAGCTACCTTCTGATACTTGCTCTCTAACCATGACTCGTAAGAACTACAATTCCTTTTTTAATGTTTTTAAAAATTTATGTAAGGACTCTTGGATTCTAGACTCTAGTGCAACAGACCATATGACCTCTCACTCATCTTTTAACATCATATGTTTCACTTCTTGGTAATCACATTACTCTTGATAATGAGACTCGTAGCCCAATAGCTGGACATGGTAATATTTCTCTTATGTCGTCTCTCAATCTTAAAGATGTTCTTATGTTCCAAAACTCTCTCTCTAATAACCTTATTTTTGTTCAAAAATTTACTTATGACCTAAATTGTTCTATAATCCCACTCATTGTGCTTTTCAAGATCTTGCACGGGTAGGACGATTGAAATTGTTAAGGAGGGAGGGTTGTATTGCTTTAACAACTTGGCAACTAAAAATAGCATCAATAGACAAACTACCCGTGCCTCCAGTCTTGCATTACTAGTAGGTCCTATCAAATTTTGCTTTTCCACTGATGTCTAGGACATCCATCCTTTCTTTATATAAAGTCTATGTTTGCTTCCTTATTTTCCAAAGAGTCTATTGATCATTTAAATGTGGTATATGTCAACTTGAAAAGCACCATCATGCCACAAATCCTCTCCTAATAATACAAAGAGTGTTTATCCTCTTGATTTGGTTCATTCTGATGTTTGCAGGCTTGCAGTAAACTCTAGTATATCTGGTGTTAAATGGTTTGCCACTTTTATTGATGATTCTACCCGTGTTACTCGGATTTTTCTCATAAAAGAAAAACCTGAAGCTTTTACCTTATTTGTCAAATTCTTCAATATGATAAAAATACAATTTGGGAAGCTAATTAAACACTTGTTCTAAGAATAGGAGGGAATATAAATCATGATATGTCTAAATTCCTTCCCAAAAATGGTGTTTTTCATGAATTCACATGTGTGGATACACCATAACAAAATGGCATTGCTGAAAGATAGGTGTCTTCTTGAGGTAACATGGGCACTCCTTTTCCAGATGAATGTCCCTAAATCTTAGTGGGGTAAGGTTATCCTCACTGCTACCTATCTTATTAACCAAGTCCCATTAAGTCCATGTCTTCCTTCTTTCCACATGTTCCTTTCGTCTCTAGTCTTCATAGTCGGGTGCTTGAATGTGTTGTGTTTGTCCATGTTCATAGCCGGTTTTGTGAAAAGTTAGATTCTAGAGCTATTAAATGCATATTCATTTATTGCAAGACCACTAGAGTTCCTGTAGAACAAAACCATAGAATTAGAAATGGTGAAGGCAGTTTTATTGTGGATAAAGGTCAATATCAAAGACTTGTGGGGAAGCTCATTTAGTTAGCTCACAGTAGACCTGACATAGCCTGTGTTGTAAGTGTAGTTAGTCAGTTCATGCATGATCCAAGGGAGAGACATTTACAATTTGTGAACAGAATCCTTCAATATTTGAAGACAAGTCTAGGAAGGGTTTACTGATGCAAATTATGTAGGATCTCTCATAGATAGGAAATCCACTCTTGGGTAGAAATTTGGTGACTGGGATAAGTAAGAAACAAAATGTAGCTATGTCGAGTGTAGAGACTGAATTTTGAGCTATGGCACATGGGGTGCATGAATTGTTATGGTTGAGTTATTCTAAAAGATCTTAAAGTGGCATGTGAAGGGACTATGATTCTTTATTGTGATAATGAGTCAGTTATTAGCATGGCTCACAATCTAGTTCAGCATGATAGGACCAAACATATAGAGATAGATCAACAATTTATTAAGGACAAATTGGATAGTGGCTTTATCACTACTTCTTATGTCCCGTCTGGGCTAGGCTTCAGTTCGCAAACTTGTTTACAAAAGGTCTTCCCACTTAACGATTTCATGATCTCACATGCAAGCTAAGAATGATAGATATCCACTCACCAGCTTGAGGGGGAGTGTTGTTAGTAGGATATTAAATGTACTACTAGAAGCTTCTTGTTAGTAGGATATTAATGTACTACTAGAACTTGTTAGAAGTTATAGAAGATTCTAGAGTCTCTTTGTAATAATTACTTTATATATAGAGGTTGATGTATTGTATCAATTAATTTTAATTGAATAAAATTTTTCTTTCATCCAGATTATTCCTTTCAAGCTTTCTAATTATAGAAACTAAGAATATTTACATGATGGGCATCATCCTGGCTACTAAACAAAAGGGTGCATATAGAAACTACCAAAACTATGATATGATTAAGAGTCGGACGTAAAGCTTCAGAAATCTACAATAAACCAAACAAACAAAAATATAGACTAGAAGGATAGCTCTCTTCTTTTTAATTCAACAATTGTTTTGACCAAATAGAAAGGACACATTGACATGTTTCTTCACTAGATGATTATACACATGAGGAGTAACTTTAGCCATCTTAAAATAGAAATACAGTCTTGAGAATTGAGATTTTCACTGACAAGAAATAAACGGGTAACCACTGCCCTACCCAGAAAAAAATTTGAACAAGCAAACCCGTCATTGCCAGAATGGGAAACAACAAAGCAAATTGAAATATGTATCAGAAGTACCGTTGACAGACTACCACGCTGAGCCTCTGGTGGAATCTCAAAATCCAGTTCAGGTATCTGCAAAATCATAAGCAAGGTGCCCTTTGAATAAATTTATAACAAAGTAGAGTAAAATTTTCAATAATAGAACCAGATTAGTCACTAAAATTTAGAATCAGCATCTTAAAAAGTTTCTTTCATAAAAATATCCATCTTTCTATCTATCTATCTAGATAAATAGACAAAAATAGATAAATAGGTAGGCAAGTAAGTAGGTAGATCATATCAACTCAACTAAGACTATGTGGCTTAACCCTAGACTTCAAAGAGACAAGAACCAGGGTGTCAATGAACTATAGAATTTTCAAGATTACAATCTAAATAGGAAATAGAGTATACAAGTTTAAATAAATATGAAGAAAATAAACAAAACAAATTTGAGTACCTTAATGGTAGCAGATTCTGATTTAACCACTTGACGATTTAGCATCTACATTCATTAAACTTGTTAGACACTTGTATAAACAAATTATCATCACGGTAAATAAAAAGGACAAGCTTACAAATCAAAATAAGATAATCCCAGGTAAGCATACATTGGCCATAATTTATTCAATAAGGCTATTTCCTGGAGGAGGTTCAGTTTCATGCAATAATACCTATTAGTTAGTAAAATAGCTAGTATATGCATCAATGTTTTACCAAATTTAAATTTTCAATTTCTTTCCCTATTTTGTATAACAAACATGCATATATTATTTTCCCAAAAAGCCTCCTAGCTTCATTATTACATTTGTAATCCCAGTTTGACCATTTCCTTTATAAATATGGTGAGAAAAGGGGGAAGAAAAATCTGAACTAGGATTGCAGCAATGGAATCACATAGTGTAGGTATGCAGTTGTGACAAAGAAAAGGTTGATGGGCATGTTCAACTCATACAATAGTATGATCACAAGGAAAACATTGATTTAACAACAATGGCTTCTAGCTAAACATGGATACGATTTAAGACAAGGACATCGGCAAAAGTATGAAAAATCATCCTTTAAACTAGCGCAGTCACTAGTGTCAAGAACCTCAGTATGGACATTAACTGAATGGAAAGAAGATAGCTGATAAAGGCATTGGAGTACCTCCATTCAGGTCAGTATTGTATGTACACTGACTACTACAACATGTTTTAAAATTCATCTAGCGACCATATACGTTTTCTTCTATCATTTATAATAATCATTTGGGGATGGGGAGTTGAAATTTGAACAAACCCAACCTTTTGCTCGCCTGATGGAATCTCCAAAGTGTAACGACAACCACGTGGTTGAATTTCACCAGCAAACTGTACTTCATTGTTCCTGACAGATAAAATCAATAATTACAAAAGAAAAAAAAAATTAACTTCGGAGGAAGATCAAAGGAACCAATTATGTTCAATGCACAAGAGGAGGGCATAGACTAAAGGGCCGTTTACCTCTCACCACAATGTGGACATTCAAAAGCTGATAACAAAATCTACAGGAAAGTAAATGTGGCAATGAGTTATATTTCAGAAAACTAATGGACAGACAAAACAAAAGAAACAGCAGATAAAAATAACAATATGTAATATGATCCATTATGTAATTTGTGAATCAATGATGCTAATTCATTTAATTGAAATATATAACAAATAACCTCAGGGAGAAAAAAAAAAGTGAATGATGCCTAAACATAAGGAAAGACAGAAATAAAGATGAAATCTAACTACATATATGATATATCCCAATACCTACAAATGAAGGATCAAAAACAGTAACCACTTGCCAATCACAAGAGCTAATGGAGCAATGGAGTAAGACATACCTTTCTGAAGTGAGGAATTAAAGTCAATAAAAATCTTGTAATCCCCTGACAAACATGACAGAAATTCAAGTCAGATGATAAAATTTAAAAATTTTGGATGAAGATACAATATTAAGACTTAGGGTGAATTTGACTCATTTCTTGAGTAATAAATAATTGTTTTTGTTGATTTTTAACATGGCCCTAGTAGATATAACAACACAAAAAATGAAACACATAAAAAAGTGTAAACATTGATTACTCAATTACTCGGGTAACAATGTTGCTTGTAAATAAATTAGAACCATGAAAGTATTGCTTCTTTATCCTAATTATTCGATTAGTACTCTAACAAAAATAAATTATTATTTCTTCAAAAAAAGTTGAACTAAGCGCAGGCAACTTCTACTTCCATGCACAAGACCACCCAAAGTCAGATATACCCTTCAAATAGGTCTCATTAATACCAAGAAAGAATAACCATCAACCCTTGTTCACAGCCAAAATGCCTGTGCAGCGCATCAACCCTGGTGCTAAGTGCTAACCTATTCTACACGTGCAGTGCACCAACCTGATACAAAGACAATAAGTGCTACCAATTCAACATGTGCAGTGCATTGACCAGATACAGTAAACAAACTAAAATTTGTGCTTGTGTCAAGTACAAACCTAATCTACAAGTGCAGTAAATCAACCTGTTGAATAGACAAAAACAAAAAGTTTTGCTTGTGCCAACTGCAAACCAATTCTACAGATGGAGTCTGTCGACCTGATACAATTGACAAAACAAAAAGGTTTTGCCCGCACTAAGTGCGAACCAATGCTACATGTGCAGTGCATCAAACCGATGCAATACACAAAACCAACAAGTTTTGCTTGTGCTGACTGTGAACCTGTTCTACATGTGCAGTGCATTGACCCAACACAATAGAGCAAGCAAAATGTTTTGGTAGTGAGTGCAACCTATTCATGTAGTGCAGTACATCACCTAATTGTAACAGACAACAAATAGTTTTGCTTGTGCAGGTGCTAGCCTATTCCACTTCTGCAGTGTACCCATCCTGATAGCATAGACAAAACAAAAAGTGTTCCTTGTAACTTGGTTGCTTGGGCGAAGTGCTAACTATTCGTCTTGTCCTATCCTTCAATATGATCAAAACGTATCCTTAGTTCCCAACTCATACACGAAAACAATTTAATTAAGAGCTTAATTAAGTTCCCATTACATGAAACTTCACATCATAAATTTGATTATTAAAATAAACTAGAAAATGGATTATATTGTTAAATTTCTCCTAAAAGCTTATGTTAAACAAATAGTACTGTTACAAGTCACTTTTACAAACTTGGGCAAAATAAAAACTATATTACCTCAGTTCAAGGAGTTGTAAGTTCAAAGCGGTGTTCACTACCACCACCACAATCCCCAAACCCCAACTAAACGCATTGAAGGATAAAGTAAACACACCTCCGGCTCATAAATTAAACGCATCGAAGCTGTTGCATGGTTTAGAACATGACAAAGTTCATCGACTAATTAAGAGGGGAGGGAAAAAACAAGAGCCAAAAAAATGGTGTATTGGATACAAATTTAACGCAGTGACGCAGGGAAAGAACAAAACAAGGTGCATTGTTTAAATTTCGCCAACGTTCACCGAGTAATTACGAGGGAAGAGAAAAAAAAAAGAGTAAAAGAAATCGAGCATTGTACATATACTATTAAAAGCAATGACACAGAAAAGAAGAAAAAACACATGAGCATGTCATAAACTTCTAACGTTCACCGAGACATTACGAGGGACAGAAAAGGAGTAAAAGTAATCAAGTATTGAATACAAGTTGAACGCATTGATGCAGCGGAAGAAGAAAGCAAAGCGCTAACTTCGCAACGTTCACCGAGCAAAGAAAAATAACGGAGAATTGAATCCGTGAGTTAACCACGCAGGAGGCGCGCGAAAAAGTAGAAACGAACACGGTGAAGGGGGAGAAGCATACGTTTTCACCACATCGCATGCAAAGACTTTCGAGGCTGTAGAGAGGAGCATCGCCGTCATCAGCTGAAACGGCCTCCACAACCGATCCTACATCCACGATTTGCTCGCTTTTCGCATTCCCTTCCATTCCTTAATTCCACAGTTTTATTGTGAGAACCTTCAATTTCAACAGAGTGACTACACTTCCTGAACCGCTGCAAAAGGAGAATCATGAGTTTTATTACCCTGTTTTGTGTTGGAGAAGACGCTGGAAGGAACTAGGGTACACGTCATCGGGTTAAGTTATTCGGGTCGGGGCATTGTATGGGTCCATTGCCCAAGTGCTTGTTGGATTCAAAAATCGAATTTACGCGGTTGGCATTTAAACTGTTGGATGAGTTGACTTTGACGAGTTTCAATACTCATTTCAATCTAATGTGTTTAAAATAAATTACATTTTATCTTGCAGGTCACTACGATGAATGTTTAATTTTATTTAATAAGAGTAAACCAACTTAATTATTGGCACTAGTTTTACTTTTTTTAGGTGAAAAATATTAAATTTTGTTAATAGTATTATTTATTATACAAATTCATAAAGAAAAAGTTATATTGGACAAATTCGTCGTCAATTTAAAAAAAAAAAAATATCTGATACTGATATGTAACGATTTCTGTATTTTTTTTATTTAGAATTAAGTCAATCCCCTTCATTAGGCTAAATTAAATTTGATAAATTGAGTCAAAGATTTAAAAATATTTTATGTATCACACGGTCAAGAAGACGTCCTATAAGTAAAAGGTATGAATCGAGAGGTTAATGGATAAATCTCAGTAGTTTGTAAAAGTTGTTGCACCTCTCCACTAAAAGTTTGTCATTTGTCTCTTATAAATAGTGAGTGAATTTCATACATAAAAAATCTTTACAATTTTTTTTCGATATTCCAATACTCACTTAACTTGGGATATTTTCTACAGATATTCTCTTAATTAAATTGGAGCAAGATCTAATCGGATATCAAATAAGTGACTGATGGAAAAAAGACGAAGACCTTATGGATCAAAGTAAGAACGTTTTATTTTATTAAATTTTGAAATTTCAAAATTTTTTTAATACAATTTAGATTATCTTTTAAAAGAATAAACTGTAATATTTAGTATATGAAAATTTAAATAATAAAATATTTTAAAATTACACTTAATTAATAAAATAAATTAATTATACTTATTTAATATTAATATTATTATATGATAATTTTGAATGGATTGATTCCAATTTTATTTTGAAAATATGTCATTCAACTACTGTAAGATTTAATTGATTTAACTTCCATATAATTATAAAATAGAATTTAACTTAATTTTGTTTGAATTGATCGTTTAAAATTTGTATCTATACCATTATACAAAAAGCAAATAAACTCTTTTTATCATGAATATATTGAAAACTAATTTGAATAATAATAAAGATCAGAGCATGAGAGATCATTTTAAAAAATAATAAATACGTTAAAAAAAACTTAACACATGAAGTACTTATATAATTTGAGAACTTTAATAAAAGAAGGTTTATAAAACATGTAAGTGATCTAATCCATAAACTTTAAGATTACTTTATTTTTATTACGTTTGGAATCTATTTCTTATCTTATCTTATAATACTGTTAAGAAATTGGGAGGATTCTTCACTTAAACTAGCATGAATTTTGTGTTGATATTACAACTTATAATATTTTGTTAAACTCTTCTTGAATATTTACTAAAAGTAATTATTTTTTATTCAGTTATTAAGAAACATGTTTCTTAAGTTAAGAGTTGTTATTTTGCAACCTGTTAAAATAAAGGAAAAATGATTATAAATTAATCTTCCTTGTGTAAAATATACACATAGAGACTATTTATTTATAGATAAAAATAGTAACAGACTATAAAAAATATGGGTTAAGCCAAACACTCTGCCTAAAACTGGTGCATATAAATTATATGAACCAAACTTGTTACAAATATAATCAATTATAGGTATTCATAAAGATTTAGTAAAAATATCAGTTAACTGATCATTCGAATTAATAAATTCAGTCTTGATGTCTCCAAATATAATTTTCTCTCGAATGAAATGACAAATCAATCACAATATGTTTAGTTCTTTCATGAAAGACAGGACTTAAGCTAATATGAAGGTCAACTTGATTATCACATATAAGTATCATTTGAGTGGCCTCTCCAAATTGTAATTCTTTAAGTAAATGTTTAAGCCAAATAAGCTCACAAGTAGCTGAGGTCATAGCTCTATGTTCTGTTTCAGCACTAGATTTTGCCACAACGTATTGTTTCTTGCTTTTCCAAGAAATCAAATTATCATCAATAAGAACACAATATCTAGAAGTAGATCTTTTATCAGACGGAGATCTTACCCAATCAGTATTTGAATAGCATATAACTTTACTATGGTTACATGACCATATAGTAAGCCTTTTTCAGGAGAACCTTTAATATATATATATACACACACACACTAATGAATGCATTCCAATGATCAACACACGGGGAATTAAGAAATTGACTCACCACACTAACTGCAAATGAAATATTAGGACGAGTAACGATAAGATAATTCAATTTTCCAACTAATCTTCTATATTTCTCAAGATCTGAAAGAGGCTCTCCCGGACTAGGTAGAAGTTTGGCATTAGGATCCATGGGTGTTTCAACAGATTTTGAATTCATTAATCTAGTTTCCTCCTAAATGTCCAATGGATACTTTCTTTGAGATATAACAATATCATTGTTAGATTGTGCTACCTCAATTCCCAAGAAATACCTGAGTTTGTCAAGATCTTTGGTCTGAAAGTGGTGACAAATATTTTGTTTTATCTGAGAGATGGCATGGTTATCATTACCTGTAAGAACAATGTCATCAACATATACCAGTAGATAGATAGACCCAGCTCTTGAGTGACGATAAAAAAGTTGAATGATCTGCCTCACTACGAGTCATACCAAATTGTTGAAAACACTATTGAATTTTTCAATCCAAGCTCTAGGAGACTGCTTAAGGCCATATAACGATTTGTGAAGACGACATACCAATTCAGAAGACTCCCCCTAAGCAAAAAAACTTGGAGGTTGCTTCATATAAATTTCTTCCTCCAAATCCCCATTAGGAAAAACATTTTTAACATCCAATTGATAAAGAGACCATTTTTGAAGAGTTGTCATAGCTATGAATAAACAAACAAAACTCATCTTTGCCACTAGAGAAAAAGTAACACAATGGCCTAAACTAAAAATTTGTGTATAACCTTTAGCCACAATACGAGCTTTAAGACGATCAATAATATCGTTAGGACCAACATTGATAGCAAAAATCCACCTACAACCAAGAATAAATTTTCTAGAAGGTAAAAGAACGAGTTTCCAAGTTCCACTATTCTGAAGAGCACTTATTTCATGAAGCATTGCTTGACGCCAACTAGGATGGGCTAAGGTACCGCTTATAGTTTTTGGAATGGACAAAAGAAATAAATGAAAGATAAGTATGGAAAGGTTGAGATAGTCTATGATAACTTAATGCAGTATAATGTGGAGAGGAATTATGAGTAGAACGTATACCTTTACGAATAGAAATTGGAAGATCAGGTTCAATTGTCAGAGTCGAAGGGGGCAGAAGAGTTGGCACAAGAAGAGTCATCAGATGGATTGTAAACCTGAAGAGGTGGTGGATGAGATGAATCTTTAGGTATACTAGACACAATCGGGGTATCAAAGACAATTGGAATATGTACTTGATTAGATAGAGACACTGGTGGAGAAGATAAAGACTTAAAATAAAAAATAAGACTCAATAAATGTGACATCTGCATAAATGAGGTAACGATTAAGAGAGAGTGAGAAACATTTATATCCTTTTTGAGATCTAGTAAATCCTAAGAAGAAACATTTGTGTGACCGAGTAGATAATTTATCAAGACCAGGACCAAAATTATGAACAAAGCAACTAGATCCAAAAACTTTAAGAGATAAGAGGTGAAGAGGTTCATGAGGGAATAAAATAGAATGAGGAATTTTATTATTTAAAACTAAAGATGGCATACGATTAATTAAATAACATGCACTAAGAATAACATCACCCCAAAACCTTTGAGGAACCCTGCCATGAATTAAAAGAGTACGAGTAGTTTCAACAAGATGTTTATTCTTACGCTCAGCCACCCCATTTTGTTGAGGTATATAAGGACATGAAGTTTGGTAAAGAATGCCATGAGAATTCATAAAGGTGTTAAAATAATGAGAAAGATACTCACGAGCATTATCACTGTGTAAGATTCGAATTGAAACTCCAAATTGATTTTTAATTTCATTAATAAAATATAAAAATATTGAAATACAGAAAATAACTCAGAACGATTTTCCATTAAAAATAACCAAGTGCATCTTGAAAAATCATCAATAAAAGTAACAAAATATTGAAATTCTAAATTAGACTTAACATAATTTGGTCCTCAAATGTTTGAATGAACTAAGGCAAAAGGAAATGAAGTACATTGTGAAACACTTCTAGGAAAAGAACTACGACTTTGTTTTCCTAAATGAAATGACTCACAAGACAAATTGGATAACTTGGACAGACTTGGAACAAGTTGTTACATCTTGACAAGATTGGGATGACCCAATTGCGCATGAAGGAGAGATAGAGAATCCATAATCGTGCCAACATGTGTAGATGTTCGTAGGTAATAAAGACCATGAGACTCACATTCGGTGCCAATTATCCGTCCCGAACTCCAGTCCTGTAAACAAACAGAATCTCTGGTGAAAGAAACAACACAATCAAGGGAACGAGTGAGATGACTAATAGATAATAAGTTAAAGAGAGACCCATAGCATAGAGAACATTATCAATAGATAATGAAGGAAGGAGATGAATAGTACCAACACCATGAGATGAGACTCTAGATCCATTAGCCATGGTTATGGAAGGTAAATAACCAGAGGTAGATATAGAAGAGAAAAAACTTTTATTACCAATAATGTGATTTGTGGCACCTGAGTCTAGAACCCAAGGACCAAGAGAATTGGAATGAGTAATGCCAATAAAAAAATGTCATTGTTGACGTTGTTGAGCTTTTGTTGGAATGCCATTGGTGATGTTCTAGAGCTTTTGTTGGACTTTATGTCCAAAGCATCTTGGTGGTGGCTCTTAAAAGTGTAGGTGACATTGTTGGTCATGGAGCACTGTGGGTGCTGGTGCAGGAAAAACTCAAGTGAGGTAATTTGCATCTAATCGATTACACAATATTTTATAAGTGGCATTCATAATCAATTATACATGCTTTTTGGTGGCCTAATCGGTTATCTCGTTCCAATAATCAACTTTGCATATATCGTGCACCTTTAATCGAGTACAAAGTATAAATAATCGTGGCTTTTGGCCACATAATTGATCTCCATGTGTGTGTTAACTGGTTACATGTTCATTTTGCACTTATAATCAATTAGTTTCATTTGATAATCAATTATACTATGTTCATTTTGCACTTATAATCAATTAGTTTCATTTGATAATCAATTATACTATGATTTTTTACTTATAATCGGTTATGGTTGTTTTACATAATTGATTATATGTATTTTTTTTTACATATTTCATTTTTTGAACAATATAATGGTTAGAGGTTGCTTTTTGGAGGCATGTAGTGTTTTATCATTTTGTTTCTCTAGTTCTCAGTGTTGTAGGTTGAGTGGAAGATGCAATAGAAGTTTGTGAGCGAGTCTTGATGGCTATTTTCGGTTGAATTCTTCAAGGTGTTTAGGTAAGTTTCTCCTTCCATGATTACTGGGATGGTGGTCTGTGCATATATGTGTTAATACTTCTTTGTGTATATTTTGATGTAGAAGGTTATTTTGGTTTTCAAATTCGTTTAATTTTAATTTTGGTATTTTGACTTTAGTATAGGTGTGGTGGTGGTTTTGGATCTCGTGATTTTTGCTATTAGTGATAATTTGTGCACATATTTGACAAGTTAGTAAATATGATATGTATATAAGAATGTTGTTGTATATTTCTTGTTTTGATGAAATAAGTTTAGAAATATTATTTATGCAATTAATATTAATTTAGAATTTTAATTAATTTATATATATTATTATATGTAGTTAGACTTAATTTTAAGAATGATTTATATTAAAATTAGAAACATGTTTGATTATCCATAATAATGTGTTTATTTGATTTAAAAAATTAAATTAGGTAATTATTTATCTTTATTTATTAGGAATAATTGTTTTATTTTACTGTATACAGAAATTAACTAGGATTTGGATTATTTCAGTAATTATAAATATGTTTTATCATTGTAATTAATTTTGAATTATAAATAATTTAAAAGAAATAGTTGAGTATAATTTAATTGAATTAAAATTATTTAAGAGCTTAGAAACCATCTTTATCTAGTTAAATAATTTTTTTACACGAAGAAACTTAATTTTATATTAAATATTATTTAAATTTCTTATAGGTTTAAATTATTATATAGGTTTTTTATAATATTTATGTGTGTGAGTATTTCTTGTATAGGATATTTAAGGGTTATAAATACGTTTTATCATTATAATTAATTTTGAATTATGAATAATTTGAAAACTAGTGGTGTATAATTTAATTCAATTAAAAATATTTCAGACTTTAGAAACAATGTTTAATTAGTTGAATAATTTTTTATTTGAATGAATTTAATTTTGTATTAAATTTTATTTAAGTTTGTTATAAATTTAGGTTATTATATAAGTTTTTTTATAATATTTATATGTGTGAGTATTTCGTCCATAAGGTATTTAGGAGTTATGATAATTTTTCATATGAATGAATTTAATTTTATATTAAATATAATCTAAGTTTGTTATAGGTTTAAGTTATTGTATTGATTTTTTCACAATGAGTATTTTTTGTATAGAGTATTTAGTAATTATAAATACCTTTTATTATTGTAATTAATTTTGAATTATGAATAATTTAAAAGATAGTTGTGTGTATAATTTAATTGAATTAAAAATATTCAAGAACTTAGAAACAATGAATAATATTTTATACGAATGAATATATGTTTGTATTAAATGTTATTTAAGTTTGTTATAGGTTTAGGTTATTATATAGGTTTTTTACAATATGTATATTTGTGATTATTTTTTGTATAGGGTATTTATGAGTTATAATTTATATCCATAACTTGTATCATGTTATAATTAATAGAAATGATTTATTATGATTTCCTATGTGAAAAGATATTTTTTACATGGACAATGATAAAGAGTGGTATGTAGCAAATATAAGTATCAATGATGGTGTGAACATGAAAATTATTTCATACCTAGAAGAATAATTAAATTTCAAACCAAACTAGTTACAATGACGATTCTTCATCTTAGTGTGGGTAGTGAATGCGTTCAATCTATCAAATTGAAGGACAAATAGTCTGACAGAGTTAGTACCTCAAAAAGAGCATGTCAGCAGGAGTTAATGTCATACTTGGTCCACACCGAGCGATGTCGCGACATTATTTGAATGGGTTTGAAAGCATTCATTCATTTGTGTCAACCATTAAGGGAAATCGAGTATGTCAAGGACACATTTCAATAAATAGTGGAAAAACAAGTGGCAAAATTCCTTCACATTATTGGACATAATATGAAGAACTGAACTGTTTAATTTTTTTCATCGGTCTGGTGAAACAGTTCCCCGTCATTTTCATAATGTATTGAACACAATATTGATGTTGGAGGAAGAATTCCTAAAGCAACCTTCTAGAAGTGAGGTTCAACCTTATATATTTAACAATAATAGATTTTATCTATATTTTAAGGTACCAATGTATTGTGAATATATCATTATATGACTTTAATGGGTTGTTAAATTATTCTTATTGTTCATATTAGGATTGCTTAGGCACTACAGATGGTACTCATGTACATGCCAAAGTCTGTCGATCGGATGCTCCTCGTTTTCATGGAAGAAAAGATTGGACAACACAAAATGTATTTGTGACTTGTGATTTCAACATGAAATTCACATATGTTCTAGTTGGGTGGGAAGGAACAACATCTGATTCGAGAATTTTGAAGGATACACTTACACAAGAAGATCTATTGGTGATACCTGAAGGTGAGTTAGAGGTTATTTGGTCAACTGTATGTAAAGTAGTAAGTTAGTTGTTGTTTGTAACGAGTAAAATTTCAATCATTGTAGGAAAATACGACCTCAACGATGTTGATTTTATGTTAAAGTCGTAGATCATGACCCTATATTGTGATGTTAGTTACCATCTGAAAGAGTACTCCATAAAAAGGTCCACAAAATGCACGGGAGTTGTTTAATTATAGTCATTATCGCTTCGAGATGTAATTGAAAGAACGTTTAGTGTCTTAAATAAACATTTTCCAATTATAGGCAGTGGAATGAAATCGCATTACTCATTGGACACAATGACAAAATAATTCTAGCATGTTGTATTTTTCACAACTTTCTTCGTGGAGTGGATAACGATCAAACGATACTTGATGAAGTTGTTCAGGAGTTGATGGAATAAGATGTCAAACTATTTGTGACCCACTCTCGTGAGGATGATTATAGGTTAGGTTCACAAAATAGAGACCGTATAAGCAATGAAATGTGGGTAAATTAGCAGAACAAATAAGATGTTGTATAATTTGTATTCATAATGATAAATTTTCTTGCTTTATAAATTAATCATGACTTCATGATTCCTTAATCTAATATTTATGTGTTGTGTTATGGTTGGATGAGTTTCATTTGAAATAGGTACATTATGGATCGTGGAAAACGCATTGCTATTGAGTCTTTTGTCAGTATCCGTGAGTTCGTGAAGTGGACCGCATATATGGACTTTCACCTCTTATCTGCTACGATAGACAAGGCATGTATGGGCAATCGTGTGGATGGAAGTTGGACCACCCAAGCTTATAATAACATTGTCATGGCTTTCCACCAGTTAGAGTTGGTAGGAATAACAAAATATAATACAGAATATTTAAAAGACTTTGAAAGACACATGATGCAACGTCTATGATCTTTTTAGTGGACTTAGTGAATTTTCCTAGAATGAATACACAAAAGTATTTGATATCGAGGATGAAGTTTGAATTGACCTAATTAATGTAAATATGGCACATTTAACAATTTACATTGTCAATCCACAATTGACATTTAAGTTTAAGTAATTTACTTGAAAATATTTATTACAGGCAAAGCCTAGAGCAACTAAGTGGAAGGTTAAACCTATCAGGCACTATGACCTGATGGAGGAACTGTGGACAGTTGACCGAGCCACCTGCCAAGGAGTTGGCACTGCTCGACAAGTTAGGCGACATATCGAGTCACAATCTTTTAATGTAGACCTGAACAAGGACCGCATGGAATACGTGCTAGAGCCACCCACATTTCACGAGGAGACTAAGGAAGTTTTTCCATCACTACCATTTATGGATTCTTACAGTCCAGCTCCCACTCAGTTGACACTATCTGCACCTTCTACCGAAAACTCATCATATGGGATCGAAAAGAAAAGCCCCTATGGTGGACTTGATGGATGCTCAATTTCAAGCGCTGACGACTAACCTAAAAGAAGTCACTGAAGCCATCAACGTCGATAATTCAAAGATAAAGGAATTGTCAACAATTGCACATGAATACAATGTAATATTTCGGAAACATGTGCACAACATGCATCGTAGCTCATTATATCAGTATGCTTCATCTTCTGGAAGCAAACAACATAAAGTTGTTAAGACATGTGGAGAGAAATCTCGATTTACCATATTATAGTACCATCTGTATAAACCAATCATTTTAATATGATACTTTTAATTTTGTCACAGACCATAATTTCAGCTTGTTATTTTTTAAATTTACCACATGTCATGTTGATTTTTGTATATAACAAACTAGCATAGGCGTTTGTTTCTTATCTAGCCCCTCAATATGTATACATATTTGACCATATATTCTACAAGTGCGTGTTTGTCAAAATTATTCTGTATTTTTTATTTAAATGGCCATATTACATAATTCTTCTTAATGTTTTAAAATTTTTGTGATAGACCTTAGAAGGTTGAGGTTTATTTTCGTATGATTTTAGTTTGGCTTTTTTGGACATATACACCAATCAAAGTAAGAAAAGTTTGTTCTACATTTTTTATTTTAATCCAAGTTTGGACCTTTAATTGTGTAGTCCTTAAAATTTTCCTTCCCATTCACTTTTGTGTTCCTAAAGATCACATTATTTTTATGTTCCTAAATACATTTCATTATAATGTCATCTACATAGCCTTCCATATCATGCTACCATTCTTATTCAACCTTACCATACAAAACTAATAAAAGTTGTGCAAATAAAAGTTTGGTAAATATGATTTATAATTATTAACCCTGTAAATTTATTGCATAGGTGAGAGGTTACATTTGATACCCTACATTTAAAGAATAATGTTGAATTTACTCATCATGTTATGGCTTTTGCACCATTTAGATATAATAATTTTCTATAATTACGAAAATTAGAGTTTTCATTTTTCTTTATGAAGATGGATAAGTTGTGCCAGGTGGCACTATTTCATCTAAAGAAGTCATGTACCTATGTCATAATTTGGGCGTTGAAGAAAATAAGAAACTGTGATATGAGGAGACAAGTTTAATTAAAATCGTGTCAACATGATAAGATTTCAATGAGAAAAAGTTGACTAGAAATAAAAAACCGTGTAAAAACGTTTTAATTAATGAGTTATAATTAAATTCATAAAACCCATTATTATAACTCATATTATAATTCATTATAGGTTTCAAACAATTTTTCCACTACTACTACTAAAACTGTGGGCGGACTTCAATTATATTTCAAACAAATTTTCCACTGCCATTGAAACTGTGGGCCGACTTCAATTATATTTCTATCCATCCAGATTAATTATATTTATATCCATCTAGATTCCTGATACAATTTTTATTTAACTTTTTTCTCATTAAAATTATACCATATTGACAAGATTTTAATTAAAATTATATCCTCATCTCACAACTTCTTTTCTTCTCCAATCCTTTTATAAAATCGTATTGTAGTCACACGACTTCTTTAGAAAAGATTGTGTCATCATGATACAACACAATTTACTTACTTTTTTTAATTAGAAATAAAAACTCTCATTCTTATAATTATAGAAAATGATTATATCAACCCTAAAACTATTACATCAAAATTGTGCAAAAAAACTCGTGTTCTTTACGTAGTGCATATAGTTTGCATAATACCTATATACCTTTGATATTAATGTTATCTTTAGTTAGCACACAGTTTAAACCTACTCTCCATATAAAAAATTTTACATTTGAGATTATATTTATTTTCCACATCAAATAATAAAAATTCAATATTTTTGTACAAAATACTGTTCTACAAAATTTTATATACAGATTTAACTGTATATTTTTATATTTTATCCCATTCCAATGCCAATTGGTTAAGCTTAGTGAGACTTATGACAGAATAAGTAAACTTGTAAAAGTTAAAGTATTAGTTGAAAAATATTTGAATAACTTAGAGAGAGGATATTGAATAATAAATTTATGGATATAACACCTTTTAATTTAATTTTATAATAATTATTTTCTCCTTAATTATTATTTTTATAGATATAGAGTAAGCAAATGTTAAATTTTTTATATACTAATTATGCTCAAAATATTTATATCTAATTGTTTATAAAAAAATTATATGTAAAATTTACAACTTTATTTTTATTAAAGTAAATAAAAATATAAAATAGTGATATATTATAATTTGCATAATATATTTTAATTTTAGAAGTGTATTAATATATATATATATATATATATATATATATATATATATATATATATATATATATATATATATATATATGTATATGTATATGTATACATATATATACATGTATATACATGTATATGTATACATATACATATACATATATATATATATATATAGTTTAGGAGTACACACTTACTAAGAATACATTATCATATAATAATTATATTAAGTAAATGGAAATTAAAAACATTACACCACCATAAATTGTATGTCATCTTGAAAGATTATATATAAGGGAATAATTCCTCACTTTCACTATGCCTCTTTAATTCCACTCTTCATTTTAAGACTTTCTTTTAACTAAAATCATCACTATGAGACTTTTGTTTTCTCTTTGTTACCAAGATTTCTCTTTATAAAATCCAATTTTATTTTGGAAAATATTCCAAAAGAAGAGATTTTTTTTTTCTCAAAAAATTTATAAAAATTTTAGAACAAAAATTCATAAATCTTTCAACTTAAACTTTGAATCAATATAAATTAATGAAAAATATGTTATACTCCACCCAATCAATATAAATTTATGTGAAGTTAGTGAAAGGATAAATTGAATTTTGCTATAAAATGAAGAACTAAGACGAATTAAAAAGTAAATCTTGTGAAAAAAAATAGAGGATAAAAATATCATTTACCAAAACAATTTACATTGCGAATGTGATGATTTGAAATCTCATCTGATGCAAAACCTACTGTTACATAATTACTTAATGGTATAAATTTTGACCTTTAGTCATATTTTGTTTAAGGAATAAAAGTAAAGTTCAACTCTTTAACAGAAAACAAGAGATTAAACCGATGAAAAATTAATTTAATGCTAAAAATAATATTTTAACAGAGGAAAAAATTAAGCACAAATAAAATGTATAAAAAATGTGAGTTTTTAAGCACAAATACACCTTCTAATATTTTTGTTTCAACACTCTCTCTAATTGAAACTATAAAATATTGTATAAGACTACCAAAATTTTGTAATTTCTAATAAATTTCAATTTGTGAGAGAGAATGCATTTAAAGGAGCATGTTATTGATATAATGGAACTCACTTTGTACACACATAAGAACCTGATATTACTCAATTAAGCACAAGTAAAATGCAATTATTGGAAATTTTCAATTGTTATCTTGATAAACATTAATTTTCGTTTTAACTTTCTTTTAGTGAACTTTAAATAATTTTATTTAAAAAATTAATAAATAATAAATGTTTAGAAAATAAGATAATAGTTTTTATAGTAACTTCCAAACATCATTAATTGATGCTAGTCTGTCAAGTTAAGAATCAATACGTTTTCTTTTAAATGAACAGTATTTTTGTTTGATAGTGCTCAATTACTAAATAACTTTGTTTGAAATTTAAAAATCTTAAAGGCACATTTTAAATACATAAATAATTAATAACAGTAATATCTTTATCATTAAAGCAATAAATGATGCTAGTTAAATAAACTTTAATTTTTTTATAACAACTAATGATCTTTGAATATAAACTCGGATATACGTTAAAAAAATACATATTAATTATTACAAAGACTTTCAATTTTTGTAATAATTCAATGCGAAGATTAAAAAATAGTTCAAAGGAAAATATCCTCTGCAAAAGTTTCAAGACAGAAAATCTATGTTAATTTCTCTGATCTAAGATAAAGTTAATTTTTTATTCTTAAGAGTAAGAGCGATTGTATAACTTTATACTAAAATTTTTATGTAAGGAAAGAAGTATTTTAATTCATTTTTCCTTTCATACCTTTTTTCCTTTTTTTCAATGTAAAAACTATAACATATATACTTTTCTTTATTGAACTTATATCATAATTTACTTTTTAATTGAATTTTATTCTAGCTTATTTGTACATATAAATATAGGACGTGTATAAACTAGTTAAAAAATTATAAGATAACGGTTAATAAATGAGCAAACTTAATACATCTTTACACTTATTAAATTAATTATGCATGTATTTTTGTGTTTTTTTAACTTTTTTGTTTAATATTTTACTTAAATTAAACAAAATACATGTAATACATATAGTTTATAGTATTTTTTTTCAGAGAAAAAAACTTATAGGGAAAAGGAAAGAGGATATGAATAAGAAATAAATAATATGTATTTTAGAGTGAAACTCTCTCTGTCAAAGCTAATTTAATTGACTAAAAACACGGATATAATAGTATATTAGTATATACATGTTAACTAATATTTAAACCATAACTACTCTTATAAATATTTTTAAGAATTTTTAAATAATAATTTATTGTGTTATTAGTACTATTACCAACAAATAAGTATTTTATATTATTAATTATATATTTTATATTTAATGAAAATAGTACATTTTAACTATTAATATATTAAATATTTTACCTTTTTAATTATTTTTTATTTGATTTAAAAAAATTCATTAAATTACATGAAAAAAATTGTGTTCATCATATACTAATCAAAACCAAAATTGGAATGAGGGATCAAAATTAAAAATAACCTCCGACAAAAACATTATAGTATTGTTTGGATATTAAGTAGTATTAATCAAAGCTTAAAAGAAATTGAGATAACTTAATCAAAGAAGGTCCACAATTTTTCTTTTATTAATAGTTCTATTTTATTATACTTATTTATTTATTCATTTTTGTTTATACATGAGTTACACTTTGAGTTCTTCATGCACTCACCAAACATATATAATTAATATATATCTATCCTTCCTCAGCTTTAAAAAGCTTATTTTTATTTTTTTCATCACATTCGAGTTATCATTTCTTCTTTCTTGAAAATTTCTCTCCCTCGTTCTCTCTCTTGGTGTTTCATCACTCATCACTAGTGTGAATAATGGGTCCAATTTCCACAGACGAGCTTCACCTATTCCACAAAACTCACCGTGAGGTCTTCTGTTTTCTGATCTTCAAACTGCATCGTGACTTGACACAATCCCTTCTGGTCATGGCATTGTGGATTTGGCTTGAACACAATGGCTACCCCAACATCAGCCACAAAGTGATGGCTTTATCTCATGCTTCCATCAATGATCTTGTTGATGAAGCTGTGTCTTGTTTGAACTGCTTAGAGAGAGAAAATTTTGCCACCCCAAAAGTTGGTGGCTTGCCCTCAACACAAAATCTAGCACAAAAGGGCATATCTCTCAGAATATTTAAGCAAAAAAGGTACACCATAATAGCTGGTATAAAGAGTGTTCTAACAAATATCTGTGCTCGAATTTTTGCTGATGTTTTGCAGATAATCATCAGAAGCAAGAACACCAACAGAGGTCCCACATCGCGGGGTAAGAAGCCTCTCGCTGTCCCAGGTTTTCCACACCCTTTGTTTGGTACCTTCAACATTCCACCAGACACTGATTCTACGAACCTAGACTTGTTTGATCTGAGAATTTGGATGAAGGGACCTTGTGATGACGTCACCACTGATGACAAATCCATGTTTCTGACATTTTCAAGAGGGTTCCCTGTGTCAGAAGGTGAGGTGATGAAACTGTTTAAACGTTCATATGGAGACTGTGTGGAGAATTTATCCATGGGAAATAGCAGTGTGCAAGAGCAATCTCTATTTGCCATAATGGTTTTGAAGAATGTGGGAACAGTTGATCAAATTTTGAATGGGAAACATGTGGCAAAGCTTCAGACAAATCGAAAACATATTTGGGCTCGCAAGTATGAGCGTCGTGATTAAACCTATATATCATCTAATGAATTTCGTAATAATATATTTTATTATGGTAAAGCTTGGATTATAGATCCTAAATGTGATTAATTTTTAATTTAAGGGGTATTATATATATATATATATATATTAACTTGACTAAAACTTCAAAATATGACTTTTAATTTTGTATTTTTTATTTAGTAAAATTCGGTTTAATTTCGCAATTAAAATGACTGTTATATATTTATCTTTGAGAATCATTAATAAGTGACATTTTTTATATGAAGATGGCTTTTTGATATACAAATACTTAATATTTTAATAAATATTAATCAGAGTTAATTAATTATATTTGACAATGAAATTAATACATCTCTAATTTTATTGAAAAACAACTACGTATATTCAAGATGTGCTTAATTAACGTAAATAAATTAGTGATCACAAAATAAAAAAAATTCAAAAACCGTGTGCTTTTGTTATAATATTTTTTTCAGGTTACTAACTTATTATGTACACAAACAGCATGATTAAATTTGATCAAAAATAGAAATTGATTTATGATCTTATTAATTATATTTATTTAAAACAATATTATAGGGATAAACTTCTTTTTATTAATCTTCTTGATACTCATTTTATAAATCTTGAAATAAATAGAAAAAAATTGTGACCACAATGAATTAAGTTAGATATGTAAATTTATTTTAAAAATAAATTGTACTCAAGCACCATTATTACTAAAATAATTAAATAAATGTACCTGTTGCAACCGGATCACCGATGGGGCAATCACAAACTATCACAAACTTATTTAAAAAAAATTTTAAATTGATAATAGAGTCGCCACTATAACTTATTATGGAGAAACTATAGAAAAACCAAAAAAATAAAAATGTCTACGAACCAGATTCAAGATTCGAGAGTTTCCGTATGGGGAAGGTATTAGCACCCAACAACGCCAGTGCTAAGATGATACCTTTAATTAAATGAATAGAAATAAGTGTGGCTTTACAAAATGTTATTTTTCCCTAAAAATAGTAATTATAGCAAATAAGAATAAATATATTTTTTTTTGAACCCGACAAGGATTGACCTTGGTCTTACGTATTTCTAAAAAAAAAATCAGAGATAACGTAGTTCTAATTTTAAAAATTGATTGATAATGTTTGACATTTTAAATCAATCATTTAATCTTGTTTTTTGAAAGAAAAGTTTATATTTGTTTATTGTTAAAATTTTATTAAAACTGTTAATTAAATGTTTTTTTTTTTTTTTTGAAAATTTTATATATATTTTTTAAATATTTAAAAAAATATATTTTAAATATAATATTTTATTTTTAAATGTTTTATGTTTATAAAAAAAGGCTTTTTTTAATTCTTTTCCTAAC
>Ga0209700_101936_pt1 | contig 42963 bp, 31 predicted proteins | sample SiratroredBW_FD_187528 | JGI IMG/M metagenome (GOLD analysis project Ga0209700, IMG submission 187528) | Root nodule microbial communities of legume samples collected from California, USA - Siratro red BW (SPAdes) (version 2) | ecosystem: Host-associated > Plants > Roots > Nodule | place: USA... | reverse complement strand
CAAAAAAAAAAAAAAAAGTAAGAAGAAAAAATTTAATTCTCCAATAAATAATATTAACTTATGCATAAACTATTTTTGTTTATGGAGTAAGTTAATTCACTTTTCTTTCTTTATTTTCATCTTCTACAAATTCTTATGGAGAAACCTATTTAAACATGACCTGATCTTGGAATCTTCTATCACTCCAACACCTTAGAAAGTACTCCAAACAAAAACAAATGACATTGTTCTCTACATAGTTTTTCAAAATGGAATATATATCTAGACAAGAGAACAAAACGAAAATTTCCTGGGAATTAATGCCATGTTTTGGACCCTATGTTATATTAGTTACAGTTGGAATTGCTTGCATAAAGTATATGGTTCTCAGTTCTTACAGTTGGATGAAGTCCGGCACGTGGAGGATCAACAATGGCAACCACATTTTTGAACTGTTGCATGGAAGTGTTCTCATTTTCAGAAGAATTACCCTTCTGAACCGCACTTCCAACTTCTGCATTGTTATTTTCTGAACGAAATGTCATTTCACTGGTTTCAGGCCCTGCGCAGGTACCATCCCCAGGAATGTCATTGCCACTTCCAGAGACATTTGGATCATCACTTTGTTCCTTAGGCACATTTACATCATCCCTTAACTGAGATCCTGTCAAGTTCTCTGCCTGTTCAGATATCCCATCAACTAGTTCAGAAGTGCTACCCTTCTGAACCTCACTTCCAACTTCTTCATTGTTATTTTCTGGACAATGAGATGCCATTTCACCATTTTCAGCCTCCGGGCAGGCACTATCCTCAGGAATGTCATTGCCACTTTTAGGGGTGTTAGAATCATCTTGTTTCTTAGTCATATTGAGGTATTCCCTTAACAGAGATCCCATCACGTCCTCTGCCTGTTATCTCACATAAGAGCATCCAAAAGTGCAATGTTACAAACATATGCGACATCAACTAAACTTACAGTAATCCAGTCTTTCTAGGCAGCAGCCATTAAATAATTCAACCAGAATATAAAATTATCTCACCTTAGAACATATAAACTTAATGTTTTTTATGCCATTAATCTCAGCATTCCTATGGGCATCAGATACTGCAGAAGCATTCATTTCAATTCCAATCACCTGGTGAAAACAAAACAAACATGTCTCAATCAACTTTTTAAAACTCAGGAATTTCAAAAAAAAAAATAGACTCTTCATTCATAGTGGAAATAAAGTACAGTCTGAAAAGTCCATTTAACCTCTGCCAAAAGTAATCATCACATCATATATTATTATTTTCCAACGGACACATTAAAGAGTCAAAGCCCCAGATACAAGAACTGCAAACCAGAAAAAAGAAGGAATATAAATGATGATTATTACCATACCAACTCGATGTGCTAATGTCAGGCCAATTGTTCCTGTCCCACAGCATATATCAAAAAGTAGTGTATCAGGACCCAAGTATGCCCAATCTCCAGCAAGTGAGTACAACTTCTCAGCAGCAAGAGTATTAACCTACAGCAGAAGTAGATTCAAAACTCCCATATACAAGGGAAAGAATGCCTTTGGAAATAGTTAAAAAGATTATTGTGAACCTGGAAAAATGCAGTTGGCGATATAGAGAACTGGAGATTGTTGATATAATCATGGATTCTTACATCCATGGCATTATTGTTTTCATCGATCTCAGGATCCCCACCTGCTTTAGGAAGTGGAAGCAAATGCAGTGGTGCATCAGCGGGTGCCACATTGGATATTCCTTGGTGATCCTAAATGTAAAACCAACAATCATATCAGAAATTGCTTTTAGAAAATTAAATAAAATCATATCACTATTAAATTTGATATTTTGATATGTTAAGCAAAATGAAGATCTTTTATATACATGGGAATGTTACAGATACGGAACCTAACCTACTGATGCTGGGAGAGGGAGAGAGATAATAACATAGCTACTATCTAGCAAACAATGGAACAGAAACACCATTATCCTTCCAATTTATATTTAAACAGATACGCTTCAGTATAAGGGCGACTGCTACCTGAATAAACAGAGCCGTGAGGGGTAATGTTGGACAATGCGAAGTAGCTCCAGCAACAAATGCCTGAGCAAGCCTCTTAAATTCAGCAGCTACTAATGCATCATCAAAGTTTGCAGTGGAAACCTATAATCAAGACCAAAGTTAAGGAGTTATAAACAACAATTTATGCAAATCATATGCTTCAAGTAAACATGAATCTTGTCTCCCTGTATAAAGTTTACAATGTTTGCATGATAATACCAGTACAGATCAATTTGGCTTGTCAGTCAATTCAATCTCAATGTTCACAATCACAGTGAGCCTTAAAGATTACAGACAAAGAAACCATCAAATCCTTCACCCACCCTGACGGATGTTACCAACACCATTTTTTAACCTGTACATTTACCAAGAAAATTTAAAAAAGAAAATACCTGCACAATAAGCATGACCTCTGCAATGCCACCAAAAGTTACAGCATGATCAGTATTCCCGTTAGTTCTCCCTTCTCGGACCTTACAAGAGAAATATGACAAAAAATTTCTTCAAAAGGGGTTAGAAGTATATAATAAAATGAAAATAATCGGGCAACATACTCAAATGTGACCCTAAATTTTCAACACCAAGTCCAGCAAAAATTATACCGTCAATTGACGCCAAAATCCAGTATTTTTAAATCTGTTCCAAACTGGTAAATCACTGTGCTGCAGAAACTCCTGAAACATTGTAGCATATTTGGAAGCAATAGTTGAAACATTTGGGCACTCGCTTGCTTCCCCAACTGCCGTTACACCTTCCCTGCAATAATATTTTAGTATACAACTAAAATTTACACAAGCAACACATTCTAGAAAGAGAGAAGATGCAGACTACCTGAAGTTTCCCATCATGAAACCTACAGTCACATTGCCTTCCAGAGAATATCCAACAGAGAATTCGCACTTGTTACGGTATCCATTTACAATAGGAGAAGCAATAATACCTTCTAGTTTGCACGGAAGACCACCTGCAGAAGTTTGAGAAAGAAATGGTAAAAGAACTGCATAAGCCAGTACAAATCTTATGTTTTCACGTAAACCAGCTCTCGATGAGAGAACATACGAGGTGCACTAAATCACGAAGGAAACTGAATAAGTTGTTTCCAAGATAACACCTTCATCCAATGCTAAAACTCAGAACTACAAATAAAACCATTGTTGAAGATTTGAAGGAGTTTGCAGATATAAAACAACACACTACCTATTTCCCTGGACTTAACAATCCACTCAGGAAGAGAAACGCCATTTGGACAAGCTTTGCGAGCATTTCTAGTCTGCCAGAGAAAAAGAAATAATTTTTCTTTATAAAAGGAACGTGTATAATAGACAAAACTACAATGATCAATTAGAAACAATCATGACTGACAAGCTTTTTGAGAATCTGCATGAGGGAGGTTTTTTTCTGCTCCAACTGATCAGCATAGGGCATGTGAGCCAGAGGAGTCACTACATCAAGCAAATTTCTTGTTTTAGACACAGAATCATCAGCAGTCAACTTATCATTATTTGTTTCAGCATCCAAAGCTCCACCCGAAGGAACATCAACCCCCTCATCCAATTCTTGATGGGAAGCAATACTGGAGTTACTCTTCTTTTCAAATGACCGAGGAATGACATCAGCAACCTTTACCGTTTTGTTGCCAATTGTTTTTCCTTGTAAATCCTATTAAATTGGAAATTCTAAACCATCAATCACCAATTTCCAGCGAAAACACGAAGTGGATCATAGTCAAAAATACCTTTGATGAAGTCTTCAATTGTTCTTCATCTTCAAAAGTAACAAAACCAATCATCATACCTTTCTTTTTCTTAGCATACTTAAAAGCTATACCCTGCAAAGGGGGAAAAACGTAAGTATTAAATTGAAAATGTCAACTTAAGTGAACTGGAAATGAAAACCTCCAAAACAAAACAAAACAACCAAACAGGCTTGCCTGTTCGTTAAGAAAATTCCTCAAATTCTCGGAACACCACTTCCGCGGCAAATGCACCAAGCATTTGCTAAGCGCTTGATCGGAACCGCAGTCGTCGCCGTCGACAACAGCCTCCGTCATCATCACGTCCTCCGACACGGCGCACTTTTCGCCCGTCTCGGTCTTCAATGCCTTCTTCGCGCGCTCGGAGGTCGGGTCCCACGTGTTATCGGGGCGAGGGCGGAGTTCCTCCTCGCCATGCGCGTAGCGGCACGTGTCGCCGTGGTTGCATGTGTTGTTGTGGCTCCTGTAGAAGGAGCAGAGGCTGGTCTTCCACATGGGATGACGCGAACTCTCCTCGCCGTCGTTGTCTTCCCTATTCCGCTTCCCGGTGGGAACGACGGCGTCGTTTTGTTGATTGAGTTGAGCATCTTGTGGAAGCGTTTGATTCGGTTCCAAAGTAGAATCATGACCGTTGATTGAGGCTAGGGTTTTAGAAGGAGAGAGTTGGGTGTTGGTTACAGGTTCCGCCATTGCCCACTAAACACACTGCACTGTTTTTGCTGCAGTAACTGCTTGTTCTCCAATTACAACTACATGCGTTTTCGTAACACGTATCAATTGGGCCGATTCGTACATTGGCCCAAAGTATATCCTCAGGTCCATTAACTTTCAACCGCAATCAGATATTATATATATATATATAAACCATATCAATAATAATTTATCAATTAATTTAATTTATTTAACTATTTTTCTCTTTCAAAGTAAATTTTTCATTGATAACAATCATAATTATGTGAGGTTGAGTCATTAGTAAATGTTTCATTAACAACAACTAGAACCATGCAAGGTTTAGTTATTAAGCTAACCGAGTGAATATCTCTAATAAAAAAACATAAAAATCAACAAAAGATTTAATTACAAGACGTTAATTTATTTTAATTTTGTTCAAATTTTACATTAAATAAAATAAAATTATATTTGATTTGGATAAATTTTAATAAAAATTCAAAACAAACCCAAAAGTAATTAACAATCTTTTTAAGAAGTACAAAAGAGGTTAAACTTCAACAAATATATAAATATTAATATCCAGAAAAAAATACTGTATTTTTGAAACGATTAAAAACATATAATAAAGAATATTTTTTTTCATAGAACTGTTAAAATTTTTTAAACATATATAAAATTATAAATAAGAAGCATTTATTCATTCTGTGTGTAAAAATCTTCCCAGAGTTATATACAAATTTTATTGGAAGGTAGAATTTTACTCTTTACAATAGTTAGAGAAATATAAAATTTTATTAAATATATGAACACAAAAATTATTTTTTAGAATAGTCCTACTTTATTACTGAAAAATGTCACTTAAAATCTTAATTAAGATTATTGTTGTAATTAGTATCACGACGGAGACAATGATAAAAATAAATATTATTTTTTAAAAAAGAATCATTACCATAATTTATTATGAAAAGAACTAAAATAAAGAAAATAGTTTGCAAAACCGAATTAAGGTTTGAGAGTTGATTACGTGTAAGGGATGTATTAACACCTTACAACGCTTGTTCTAAGACGATATCTCTAATTAAATGAGTAAAATGAATGTAGTCTTTTCAAAATGTTTATTTTTTCCAAAAATGAAAACAAAAACAAAGTAAGAAAACAACAAAGAAAATATTTTTTTATTTTTTGGCCCCGACAAGAATTAACCTTACTCGTACGTATTTTCATTCATAATGGAAAATCAGGGATCACGTAGTTCTAAAAATTTTATTTGTTGGATTGATATTTTTTATTTTTGAAATATTTAGTTTTTGTATTGTATAATGAAGATAGGGTATGAAAATGGCGAAAGTGTTGGGTTTAACGCCCAGGCTTTGGGTGGCAGTGCTAGGTTTAACGCCTAGACTTTGGGTAAAATTGCTAGGTCTATCGCCTAGGCTTTGTGAGATTGCTGGGTTTAATGCTAAGGCTTTAGGTGACAGTGTCAAGTTTAACACCCAGACTTTGGGTGAAATTGCTAGGTTTAAAGCCTAGGCTTTGTGAGATTGTTGGGTTTAATGCCTAGACTTTATGTGATAGTGTTGGTTTAACATCGGGCTTTGGGTGACAGTGCTGGGTTTAACACCCAGGCTTTGGGTGACAGTTCCGAGTTTAACACCCATGCTTTAGCTCGTTCATCTTCGTTAGTTTCTTGAACTTCTATCAATCCACTAGTCACGTCACTCTTTTCTTCATCAGGAAGAGTAGCCTCTTTATCATTATGCATGAAAACATCTTCACTATTTTGCTTTACGTCCCTTTTTATCATGCATGAAAACATCTTTGTGAAGAGTACCTTATTTTCATGTAACTTTCCAACTGCCATCAGTCTCATTGTAATAATTTGAGGTAGCAAGCAACATGACAGCTTGAGGATCATATGCCCCTTCTTCCTCATGCTTTTTAAGAGCTAATCTTTAACAATCTCCTCGGGAAGATCAAAATATTGTTCCCCTAACCCTTTCATCGTGTTTTCCAGCACCACCAGTACGACTAGAGTGATGTACGAAAGTCTCAGGACCATTGAGAAGCTCATAATGGATAATCAAATCAACGTTGTCAAAATCAAGTTCACGAGTTGCAACATCAGTATCAACAAACACTATGAATAGTATTTCCACTCTTTGCATAAGTAGTTACAAGGTCAAAGAGAATTGTCCGCTTTGAAGTGGCAATGGTTGCTATAACATAAAGTTTTATCCCTTTAGCGATCTTTTCTTCTTCATCACCAACCAAATCAATTCTGAGTAGGTTGTTCAAATATTTTCTCGCCAACTTCTTCACCCAAGCAGGCACAGTGGCAGAGAAAAGCATACTCTGCCTTGACCACCTTATCGCCTTCCCCATTTCTACCATATTTTGAGTACATGTCTACCAAGGCTGACCCCACAAGGACACTACTTTCATCCCTAAATCCACAACTCTCAGCAATGTCCCTTATCCTTTTAGCATAAATAGATACACCCAATTAAGCACAAGCAAATATAAGCCCAACCAAGGTAACCTCATCAATCTCGACACCCTCATCTAGCACCCGCCGGAAAACCTCCGCTACATTCTCTGGCATGGAATTCTAAGCATATCTAGTGACCATCGTAGCCCAAGCAACCATATCCTTCATAGGCAACCCATCAAATAGGTCCTGTGTCGCCTTCATATCCCCCCTCCTCATGTAAGCAACAATAAGCTCAATCCAAGACACGACATCCCGTTCAGGCATTACATCGAAAACCTTATACGTGCAACACATAAACCCACATTTAACGTACATATCAATCATGGTGTTGTTGACGTACAAATCAAAATCAAACCCACCAACCAAGAGTGTTCGAGCGTGGAGTTGTACCCCAAAACGATGTCACGAGTGGTGCCGAAAGTAGAAAAGAGAGCGGGGAAGGTAAATGAGACAGGAGTGATGCGTCATTTGCACATGGAGTTGAAGAGGTGAAGGGCTTGGGAGAGGGGTTCTCGGAGGGCATAGACGTTTGGGGAGAAATAACGATGGCTAGTTACGGGAAGTAAGGATCTTGGCGGCGAGGGAAGTGATGTGGGAGAGACGAGATTGGTGGATGATGCATGGCGGAAAGAGGTTTGTGTTTGGCGTGAGGTGCATGGCGGAAACATTATGGAGATGTATGGTGGGTGGTGCATTGTGGAGGTTAAGGGTGTTGCGGAGGTGCATGGCGGAAGCATGGTGGAGATGCAAATTGGGGTACATGGTGAAAGGAGCATGGTGGAAGGTGGGAGTGCTTTATTGGGTAATGGTTATTTTGTGGTAAGGGAATGTATTTGGATTAAGTGGAAGGTGTGGTGTACTTGGAGTAACAATTTTTGTTTTAGGGTCTGTTGAAGAGAGGGAGTGAGGGTGGTTAGATCATGGCAACGTGGTGCGGGCGGAAGGTGCATTGCGAGATGTGCATGGGAGGTGCGTGGGAGAGGTGAAGGAGAGGTGATGGTTGACGTAGAGTGGCTTGGGGTGTTGGTTTTGTCATATTTGAAGGCAACGGTGGTGTCTTGAATCTTGTACTTTCAATTGCTCATTCAAAAGTCCCTGTGCTATTTACTACTTTTTCTATGAGTATGTACTGCTGCAGAACATGAAAATCAATCTTCTATTTTATTTTTTTTCACAATGCCTTTCTCTAGTAATGGTGCTGCGAGCAATGCATGGAAGGGTGACAAGGTGCAGCACCATGGTACACGAATGAGTTCACGGTTGCGGCGTCGCTAGCGAAGGAGGCGGTAATGTGTCTTCTCGGCGTGGTAGCGCTAATGTAGCTTCTCCATCTCATGGCGGCCCTACACCTCTATGGTAAGAGTGTAAGAAGAGAAAGTGGATGACAGCTGGGGCGATGATGGTGCAATGAAGAAGTTGTAAAAGGACTTTGGTGATGACAAACCTGGTTGTGTGGTAGAGGTGGTGGAAGCATGGTGGAAGTATGGAAGGTTTTGGCTTGCGGGGTAGATAAGGTGTATGGTGGGAAGAGCATGGCGGTGTAGAGAGGTTGGAGGTGATACTATGAGGAATGGTGAGAATAGGGTTTTGGATTGGCGACAATGATAAAATAATGTGTTGGGGTGCTCTGCTTTAGATTTATGAGTGATTATGAGAAATTGGAATGGTGAGTGTGAGATATTAGAGCGGTGGGTCTGGGGAAAGACTTTTATGTAAATGAGAGGTCGGGCATGTAATGTAGGGAGAGAGTGGGTGATTGTGACTTTTTATGTTTTAGCATAAAAAAACTATGAAAATATGAAGCGTTAAATTCATCACACGAAATAAAAATGAAGCTAAGATTTATAAGTATGAAATCATCACAAATTAAAAAAAAAAATCATACCTGGATGTAATTTTCCAAAAAGGTGTTCTCTATTTTTTTTCTCTTATATTTTCTGTGTATTCTTTTATCAATCTTTTTGTGTCCCCCTTTGAGCAGTGATGTGTGGATGATTTATAGTGTGAGAATGAGTGCAATTACTAGAGAAGTGGGTTATGGAAAGGCCAAAAAAATCGATGTGTGAAGAGCAAGAAGAAACAAGTCCTTTTCTGTTACTTTTTTTTTATTAATTATTGTGAAGTGGGGAACGTGGGAGAGTTGAGTAAGGAAAAATAGGGAGTGAGGAGAGTAGGGAGCCGTTTTCAAATGTCTATTTTTCTTGTTATTTTTTTTTTCAAACATCAGTAGCAACAAGCACTGTGAATAGTATTCTCACTCTTTGCATAAGTAGTTACAAGGTTAGAGAAAATTGTTCGCTTTGAAGTGACTGTGGTTGTTATAACACAAAGTTTTATCCCTTCAATGAGTTTTTCTTCTTCATCACCAACCAAATCAATTGTGAGTGGGTTGTTCAAATATTTTCTCGCCAACTTCTTCACCCAAGTAAGTATGGTGGCAGAGAAAACATACTCTGCCTTGACCACCTTTATCGCCTTCCCCACTTCTATCATATTTTGAGTACATGTCTATCAAGGCTGACCTCACAAGGACACTACTTTCATCCCTAAATCCATAACTCTCAGCAATGTCCCTTATCCGCTTAGCATAAATAAACACACCCAATTGAGCATGAGCAGATATGACACCAAACAAGGTAACCTCATTAATCTTGACGCCCTCATCTAGCAACCGTCGAAAAACCTCCATCGCATTCTCTGACAAGGAGTTCTGAGCATATCTAGTGACCATCGCAGTCCAAGCAACTATATCCTTCATAGGCAATCAATCAAACAAGTCTTGTGCTGCTTTCATATCGCCCTTCTCGTGTAAGCAACAATTAGCTTGGTCCAAGAGACGACATCCGGTTCAGGCATTATATCGAAAACCTTGCGCGTGCAACACATAAATCCACATTTGACAAACATATCAATCATTTCGTTGTTGACGTACAAATCAAAATCAAAACCACCAACCAAGAGTGTCTAGCGTGGAGTTGCGCCTCCAAAACGATAACGTGAGCGGGGCCGGAAGCAGGAAAGAGAGCAGAGAAGGTAAACGAGATGGGAGTGATGTGTCGTTTGCGCATGGAGCTAATAGGTGAAGGGCTTGGGAGAGGGGTCCTCGGAGGGTGTAGGCGTTTGGGAAGAAAAAATGGTAGCTAGTTGCGGGAAGCAAGGATCTTGGAGGCGAGGGAAGTGATGTGGGAGAGACGGGATTGGTGGGTGATGCATGGCAGGAGGAGGTTGGTGTTTGGTGTGAGGTGCATGGCGGAAGCATGGTGGAGTTGTATGGTGGGTGGTGCATTGTGGAGTTAAGAGTGTTGTGGAGGCGGCAAGGGAAGTGATGTGGGAGAGACAGGATTAGTGGGTGATGCATGGCGGGAGTAGGTTGGTGTTTAGCGTGAGGTACATGGCGGAAGCATGGTGGAAGTGTATGGTGAGTGGTGCGCTGTGGAGGTACATGGCGGAAGCATGGTGGAAGTGCAAATTGGGATAAATGGTGAGAGGCGTATGGTGGAAGGTGGGAGTGCTTTATTGGATAATGGTTATTTTGTGGTGAGGGAACGTATTTGGATTGAGTGGAAGGTGTGGTGGAGTACTTGGAGTCACGGTTTTTGTTTTAGGGTTTGAGGTGGAGGTTGAAAAGAGGGAGTGAGGGTGGTTGGATCATGGCAGCATGATGCAGGCGGAAGGCGAATTGCGAGACGTGCATGAGAGATGCATGAAAGGTAGATAGGAGAGGTGCACGAGAGATGATGGTTGACGCAGGGTGGCTTAGGGTGTTGGTTTTGTCGTATCTAAAGAAGTGGTAGTGTGTTAAATCTTGTGTTTTCAATTGCTCCTTCAAAAGTCCATGCGCTCTTTATTACTTTTTTTCCATGAGTATATACTGCAGAACATGAAAATCAATCTTCTACTTTACATTGCCTTTCTCTGGTAATGGTGTTTTGAGTAATGCATTGGAGGGTGACAGATCATAGCAGCACCATGGTATACGAATGGGTTCACGGCTACGACGTCACTAGCGGAGGAGGCAACAACATGTCTTCTCGGTGTGCTAGTGGTGATGGAAGCATGGTGGAAGTATGAAGGGTTTTGGCTTGTGGGGCAGAGAAGCTGTATGGTGGGAAGAGCATGGCGGTGCAGAGAGGTTAGAGGTGCTACTATGAGGAAATGGTGAGAATAGGGTTTTGGAGTGGCAGCAATGATAAAATAATGTGTTGGGTGCTCTACTTTGGGTTTATAAGTGATTGTGAGAAATTGGAATGGTGAGTGTGAGATACTGAAGCTGGGTTTGAGAAAAGGCTTTTACATGAATGAATGACCGCACCATGTGCGACCAATGTAGGGTGAGAGTGGGTTATTGTGACCTTTTATATTTGGAAAACTTTGCTTTGATAACCACACCTAACATACAACCAAATGTCAATTGCTGATGTAGTATAATTGTATATGTGGATAAGGGTAAAATGAAACTTTTCTTTTTGAATGACATTTAAGGTATTTTATTATGAAAGAGCATAATTGGATTTTAAGTATCTAAATTTAGAATTTGAAACGTCATAGGAGTCCAGTGCACCCATTTACATAAGGGAGATTTTGTGTGACAGTGGTTGCGGTGGTGAGCGACGGTGGAAGACCATCAATGGTGGCGAGCGACGGTAGTCGAGAATCGACAGTAGTTGTGGTTTGTGCAAAATTTTTGGCGAAATTTTAGGGTTTCGATAGTGAGAGATGACATAGAGAGAGGTATACATTGTTTCATTACGTTTGTAAGAATGTTTCATTATAGCATAGTAGATACAAATCCTACGATTTTGGAGCAAAAGGTTGATTTTTGCGTTGTTTTATATTAGAATAGTTATTGCTGAAAAATGAGGTTCCACTTTTTGAAGTATGAGATTGAAGGTTTCATGGAATATTTGTGAGGTTGACTTGTTTAAACAAGACTTTTCAAGTTGAACCATTTCTTTTAATAATTTGAAGTGTGTTTGTTTATCATATAAACATTTCCACTTAAAATTGTCCAAAATTAAGGAAAATGATAAGTTAACAACAACAAAAATGCATAATAAAGAACTGTCCTTGATTTTGCAATCAAGATTAAAAACTAACAGAAATGCTTTCGACATTAAATTATATGTTAATAAGGCAATATGTTCATATGCTATAAACCTAACAAATTTCTATGTTTAAGTGATCAAGGTTTAGCATGAATGTATATACTAGAATAATTCTTATATGCAATCCTTATATTCTCTTCACCTCATCAGATTTGAATTTTACGGCATCTTTATTGATCTGGATGGCATCTTTTATGCATAAGTGTCTGTCATTTATCTCTTTTGGCTTAACCTTAATCTGTTGGCATTCTATATATGGTTTTGCAATTGTAAGTGCAGCCATTCATGCGTGGGATTTTTATTGTCATTAAATTGTGGTTACATAGTGATTACATGCCAAGTATGTATTCTATTTTTGTGGTTACATTAGATAGGTGTTGTTTAGGTAATAAAATTTTGCTTGAAAGAAAGAATATTTGAATTAAGAGATCATCTATATTAATATGATGTGTTAAATATGAAAATTAAAATTTGAGTACAATTGACAAAGATATATCAATTTTAAATTACAGATTATCTAGAGAAGTGTCTACCACACGATTGGCTCTTGTTACGAGGTTACTTTAGGAGTTCAGGTGTGTTTTCTTTTTTATTGTATTTTCAATTGTCAATGTATTATTTCAATTTTTAAGAAGCAGTTAAGAATTATATGGTTATATAGGTATAGTATTTGGTAATTTTTTACAACTCATATTAACTATGTCATTTTATTCAGACCATGGATTATTCAATACATGTTCCCCAAGTCAGGATGAGCTTTATCAAGTACCATACATTTTAGGAATTCATGTTGAGGACGACGAAAATGAACTTAACAATGATAATGTTTCAAATGTAAGTTGTCCCAGCGGTTGGAATGTCTTTTGATAGCGCAAATGATGTCAAAACATTATATCGGAAGTACGCCATAGAAAAAGGTTTTGAAATAAGGACAAGAACCTCAAAAAAGGGGTCGGACAACGAACTTAGGTACATAATGCTAGTATGTGCAAGAGCTGGAACATATGTTTCCGCCATCCCAACAGAAGTGTCAACACAACCAACTCAGTCAGTTCAATGTGGTGTCCATAGCACAGCTGGTAAGAAAGATGGAAAGTTGTATATTATGTCTGTTAATCACCAACACTCCCACGACTTAAGCCCAACCAAATCCACATTATTTCGTGGCAATAGGAAAATTAATCTACAAGCCAAGAGAACACTTGATATCAATGACGATGCTGGTGTACGGATAAACAAGACTTACAGGTCACTAGTTTCATCTACTGGTGGATACGACAACATGGAATTTATTGAGAGGGATGTTCGCAACTATGTCAGTCAACAGCGAAAGGCATTGGGTAAGCAGGGTGATGCTAAAGCGTTGCTAAGCCATTTTTCACGAATGGCACAACTGAACAAAGATTTCTATTTCGAGATTGATATAGAGGATGATAGTTGGATACGCAATGTGTTCTGGGCCGATGCACAAACAAGGGCAGCTTGTATTTATTTTGGAGATGTCATTTCTTTCGATACCACATATCTTACTAATAAATAGGACATGCCTTTTACACCATTTGTCAATGTAAATCATCACAGGCAGTCAATTTTGTTAGGATGTGGTTTGTTGTCGTTTAAAGAGAAAAGTTCCTTTGTTTGGTTGTTTGAAAGTTGGCTAAGATGTATGTACAATAAAGCACCAGAAGGTATTGTCACTGATCAATGCAAAGCGATGCATAATGCAATTGAATGTTTATTCCCAAATACAAGGCATAGGTGGTGCTTGTGGCACATAATGAAAAAATCCCAGAAAGCTCCAGGGTTATGTGGAATACAAGGATATCAAACGAAGGCTTAAGACCGTGGTATATGAATCTTCAACTGTTGCTCAATTTGATAATGAGTGGGATTTGTTCATAACTAAATTTGATTTGGGAGGAAATGAGTGGTTGAGAAATCTAAATGATGAACGACATAGGTGGGTTCCTTGTTATTTGAAACAACACTTTTGGGCTGGAATGTCCACTACACAACGGAGTGAAAGCATGAATGCCTTTTTTGATGGGTACATCAATTCCATGACCAGCTCCAACAGTTTGTTCATTAGTATGACAATGCATTGCAACACAAGGCAGAAAAAAAATATGAAGCAGACTTTGCGTCGATGACTATGGTTATACCTTGTGGATCTCAATCCCTTATTGAAAGACAATTTCAAAGTGAATACACACATGATAAATTCCAAGAAATACAAGTGGAATTTAGGGGGAAAATGAATTGTTTTACTGACAAAGTCTTTGTCGAGGGCCAAACATGTAGGTATGATGTTGTTGAGGAGGCAATTAAGAACGGGGAGCCTGAGCACAATTATTTCGTTGTTGGTTTCAATCGATCAAACTTGAACATTAACTGTAGTTGTATGTTATCTGAATTTAGGAGAATTGTATGTCGTCACTCACTATTGGTATTTGCACAAGAAAGGGTGAACAAAGCTCCAAAAAAGTATGTACTCAGTAGGTGGAGTAAAAATGTGCACAGAAAACACACATATATTAGAGCTTCATATGGTACAAAAGACAAAGAGCCACATATTGAAAGGTATGATAGCCTATGTCAACGTTTTTACGAAACAGCAGAATGTGCTTGTGAGTCAGACGACACAACTAAATTACTATTCCAATATATCAATGATTTTGCCTCAATACTGACACAGAAAAAGTCGAATTCAAGAAAGGAGAAGAAATCAACACACAATGTTGTATCCGAAGTGGTCCCAACCTCCAACTCACCCCTGCCAAACACTGAAAACAGTTCAATCCGTAGTCTTAAGGTTGTTAATAGAAAGGGACGCCCAAGGTCTTCAAGATTTAGATCAAGGTGTGAAGTTGGTGGAAGACCAAATAGGAGAGCAAATGCCACCACTGTTGAAACAACACAACCACAAGTGACTTCCTTAGTTGTCGACGTTGCAAATGAAGTCCAAATGAACACAACAATATCCAACTACGATGGCTTCAATCGGTTAGATTACCTTTCAAATGTGTTAGTTGTGTGTTTTTTTAAGTCACAAAATGGATCGTCATCTCTAACCTTTTTCTTACCAATACAGGTGTCACATATGGCAGGTGTCAGTTTCATGTCATTGCTGAACTCAGTATACACAAATGCTCATGAAAGAGGGAATTGAAGTTTTATATTGTTGTGCACATTTTGACTTATTTTGCAGATAATGTCTTTTTTGATTTTGTCATGTTGAATTTGATATATTGTAAGACATGAGTTATGTCACAAACAATGTCCTTTGTTAAGTCATCAGATTATTTGTTAAGTGGTCTAAAATATATAAAGTTAATCATATAATATGACGTGGTTAAACAAATATTATGCTATTGTTTACTAGACCCGAATCGCTGAAGCAAAAGCAAATAATCTGGCCAAACTGGTCCAGATTACACACTGTTTACCATTTCAAATTATTAATACATTCAGATTAAATTTTAATTGTTAATTAAAATAGAGGAATGGTTAAACATATATTGTGACCACTTATGTTGACATATTTTAATCTTAAAAATTTTTACAAAAACAAAAAGGTGAGGGAAAACAAAAACAATTTACTATTTTTTGTATTAGTTTTTTTAAGAAGTCAAATTTAATTAACATAATATTTTATAAAATTTATTATTAAATGACATTACGAGTAACATGAAAAAATGAGTTAGATTTGGTGATTTTACCTCTCCCTATATAAAAATTTAGTAGGTTGGAATGATATTTTTAATTACTAAATCTATTTTAATGTGTGTTATCTAATATGTCATATTGATCCCATTTTTAATTACAAAATAATTTAAAATATTAATTTTAATATATGATTTAAAAAATAAAAGATATGTAATAATAATATAAGTTTCGATTATTAATTATTCATATCAAAATAATAATTCTTTTAATTTAATAATTTAGAGGACGGGGACAACAACTGCGATAACCACGGTGACAGCGGGCTCAATGTGATGGTGACAGCAGTGGTGGTGATAGTAGTGGCGGCGACAGCAGCAAATACGACAGTAGCGGCGGCGATGACGACACCGGCGGTGACAACACCAGCGGCAGCGACAACAGTGACGAGATTCAAAAGATCTAAGATTCAAATTCACTGCTTCTCAACCTTAATGAAATATGCTGGGTAGTTTTCTAGATAAAACCCCAAATATATAAACCCTAAAAATGACTCTCATTGTCATACTGAAATGTTTTTTACACGTCATTTATGTTGGCCACATTAGCGCCACCATGTGTGGTTGTCAAAGTATAACTACTCTTTATGTTTCGGCATAAAAAAAAACTTTGAACATTATGAAGCATTAAATGCATCACATGAAATAAAAATGAAGCCAAGAAACTAAGATTTACAAGTATCAAATCATGACAAATTAAAAAAGATATATAAATCTAATTCTCCGAAAAGGTGTTCGTCAAGATGCTTATTTTTTTTTTTCAGTATTCTTTTCTCTACTTTATTCTCTTGTATTTTTTGTGTATTTTTTTTTCAATATTTTTGTGTCTCCTTTGAGCAATGATGTGTGGTGATTTATAATGTGAGAATGAGTGTAGTTACCAAAAGAGTAGGTTATAGGAAGGCCAGAAAAATTGATGTGTGAAGAGTGAAGAGGAACGACTCTTTCTTCTGTTACTATTATTTTTATTTTATTTTATTAATTGTTATGAAGTGGGGTATGTGGGGAAGGGGAGTCCAGTGAGAAAAAATAAAGAAAATAAAAAGTCGTTTTCAAACGTCTATTTTCTTGTTATTTATTTATTTTTATTTATAAAATCGAGTGTTGACAATTATAATATATTCCATATACTTACAAACACAAGTCATATAAAGCAAGTGTTTTGATTTTCTTTCTTGAAGTTATTTTTTATGTTTAGTCATAATTTTTTAAGAAGAAAAAAATATTTGTTTTATGTTTGTAATAAATATAGTTAAGACTACAACTATTAAAAAAAATATAATATATTATGCATCAAGTTGACAACTAAGGTTCAACTTCTCATTAAAAGAGAACTTCACTTTTAGGATTTGACTGTGTTTAAAACAAGAATGTCTTTGAAGAAAAACACATGAGGAAAAAAATGTTTTAGAAAACATTAAATTAAACACCAATTTGGAAGGTTTATAGAAAATAACTCTTTTTTGTTCAAATGTGCAGTTAAATATCATTTTCATTCATTGAATTATCCTTTCAGGAGAAATTTACAAATTTGCATTAAAATAATTAACTTTTAAATTAAATAATTTTGTAAAAATAATTAATATAGCAGGTGAAATATTAGTAGTTGGGTCCTGTGTTGTTATCAACCTGTTCTGTAATAAAAAAGGGCAGAGCTTTCTTATTCTTGTACATTTCAATTTTCTCCAACATTTTTGTTAAGAGACAAAGAACTTCGATCACTAGTCACTTTCTCATCTTCGCAGGTATGGTTTATCTTTCATGAATTCCTTAGTTCTTTCTTTGTTCTATTTTATAAAACTTATCATAGATTTTTTCTTTAAATTAATTAATTAATGGTGAGAAGAGAGAAAAGCCAACCTTATTCTAGCAAAAAGATTTTCTCACAATGGAGTTCATATTCCACCTATCAATTAACCTGTCAAAAAATTAAGAGTTAACATTAGTTTTTTTTTTTTTTTTTTTTTTTTTTTTTTTTTTTTTTTTTTTTTTTTTTTTATGTGAGATGAATTGAGATTTTTCATAAATGTTATTTCTTCATTGTGTTTTCACATTTTTTTAAGTAGCTAAAAACAGATGGGTGAGAAGGGTGACCAAAAGCATCCTTTTTTTTTCTTGTACAATTTGGAAGATGAACATTTGGCTGTGTGTAATTTAGCATTAAAACTATTGCTTGAGCATTTATTCTATAATGGTTATTCAAGTAAAATTCAACTCATACTTTGTTAAGATCTTGAATTTGAATTTTATGAATTAGATGAAAAAGGAAACCCTATTAAAAATGTTGTTAAACTAAGAGTTTTAAGATAGAAATTGATTATTAGTAACTAACACATAGTTTACATCTATAACAAATAATCTAAAACATAATGTTTAGGTTATTATTAGTTATTTATTTTGATTTATGTTTAGTGAGCTATTGTTGAGGTGATGATATAGTATTTTAGGACTTTTTTTTAGATGTCATGTTAACACAAATTCATTCATTGTGAAGAAGTTACAAACATATGACTTTGGATTTGACACAATTTTAGTATAAGTAGTGAAGTTAATTTAGACACATATTCAGAAATTGTGCCAAACTTGCAAGATTTTTTTACAATAAAATCATTCATACTTGCACATACTTGAACAGATTATCTATAGATAATCTTTTCAAAATATGTTCACCAACATTGAACCAAATTGTTTTGTGAATCAATCTAGTCCACCTCTAAATCTAAGTATGTTTTTAGTCCACTTAACTACAAGAGATCAATTTCATTTTTTTAAAACATTCCAACATTCTTCCATTGTTTTTTCTCTCACTAGGTATTGAATAGCATTTGAGGTGAATAAAAATCACTTTTGAATTTCTGTACTAATTACATGTTTATCTTGAATGATTAGCAATCACTATAGTTTGATTATTGAAATCTCATACTGGTTTTCTTTTAGCAAGTTTCTTATAAGTACTAAGATCTTGTGCCAATATTTTCACTTTTGTCAGGGAGAAAATGGCACAGGGAAAGATAATTGCACAAGAAATATCAAGAAAAACCGTGACATGGAACAGAATTGAGACGAGGGACATCATAAGCACCATGCCAAATGAGATCATTGCAAATGTTTTATCTCGGTTGGCATTGAAAGAAGCTTGTAGGACTAGCGTGTTGTCAACTACATGGAGATATCAATGGACCTTTTTCTCTGGGAACTTGGACTTTGATCATTCTCTTAGGACTCTTCTCTTGCGTCATGAGAATGTTGGACTTTTGACCAAGTGCAATGTTTTTGTTCGTGAGTGGGAGAGGTTCATGAGCCGTTTGCAACATGTGATGAAATCGCTGAAATGCCACTCCATGCAAGGACTCAGAATCTGCATGGATATGGGCAACCCTTGGAAGGTGGCTGAATGGGTGAAGTTTGCTGCTGAGAAGAATGTTGAAACCTTGGACCTGGATTTTTCATACAATTTCATGGAACCGTTCTTTGAAATAAGTGAGAAAATCCGTAATGTGTTATCGAAGAGTTTTGAAATGAGGGCATTGAGAGTCCTGCGTCTGGCTTCTGTGGACGTGAGTGGTGAGATCCTTGAGGGTTTTCTAGCATCTTGTCCAATGCTTGAAACATTATCTGTCAGAGCATCAAAAACCCTTGAGAGCTTGAAAGTTCAGGGTCAAGGACTGAGGTTGAAGCATTTGGAGTTGGTTGAATGTCATATTCTGTTCCTTCATATCAGTGCTGAAAATCTCATGACATTTACCTACACTGGAAATTATGGAAAGGTTTACTTTGAAAATGTTCCAAGCCTAGTGGAAGCCTCCTTTGAAGGAAAATATTGCAGTTACCTGCTATCGAACATGGAAGATGTTGAACTTTATGGAGTACTTTCCCAGGTTCACGTTCTGAAATTGGAACTGTTTATATATTATGGGGTGAGTGATTAAGTAGATTGCAATTTTACTTTCTTTGTTTTCTTTTAGTGAATATGTTTCATGACATGATCCAGTTTCAGGGAGTTCCTGAAAACCTGCCTGTGTTAGGTAATGTGAAGCAGCTGGAACTGCGAGTTCGTCACAGGTGTGGAGGGGAGCTTGGTCGTACTGTTTCATTACTCAGTGCTTTCCCTTCAATATCTGTGCTTAAGATTAAGGTAAACAATGACACAATATATCCTTACATATTCAAACCATTTTAGTTGTCTACAACAGATTCATTCATCTTGTTGCTGTAGCATCTATGTGTATATATTATATGTTTATCTCAATCACAGTTAGATATGTGTTTGCATCTGTGATTTGCAGTTCATGAGGACCACTATCTGGGAAGTGGATGAGGAGTGGAAGGCTGATCTGAAGCATGAGTATGAAAACCTGAGGGAGCTGGAAGTGTCTGGATACAGAAGAGACTCCAGTCAAATTGAGTTGCTGATCAGCATATTTAAAAAGGCACCTAATCTCAAGAGCATTGTTGTGGATCCCTTGGCTTCAATGCATGTGCAAAGGTCACCTGATGTAAGGGCCAGCATTAGAGAAACGCAACGTGATTTGACCATATGGTATGTTGATGCTCTCAAGCCACATGTATCTCCTTCAACTCAGTTGACTGTGCTCTAATGCCAAAAGGGGTTACCAATGGAATGGAGGCTTCTTTGGAGGTTCATGAACTATGTCAGTTTAAAATTTTCTGCAGACCTTTTAGTTGCTGCTCCGGTCAAAACATTTTGCATGAACAAAGAGTGATACACTTTTAGTGCTTTTTACTCTTCAAATTTCATTTGGTTGAATAATTTGACTCCATTCCATGTTTGTTCTTCTATATTCTGAAATATCTGCAGGAACTGATATTTACTTCTTTCTGAGCATGGTTGGAACTTAAATTAGTTTTGGTTTCGGTGCATGATATAGATATTTACAGGGTTGAAAATTTCATTTTTATTGAAATCCCCTCCTCTGTGCTGCCAGAGTTGTACCAGATACTATTTTCTTTTGGGAAAGTTGAACTGTGAATGAAACCTAGTTTTGCAACTACCAACAAGTATTTTTTTAAACATGTTACTATGAATTTTCTTCACGTTGGTGTTTTATTTGAAACCACGTAACGTTCTACATTTTTTTGTCAACGTTCTATCGGTGAAAAAGCAAAAGAAAATGAATCAGAATTTCAAGTCGTTTTACAGACATACAGCTGGTTAAAGAACCATGTAAAAGAAAGAATGAACCATTTAAAATAGTTAAACTAAACTTGTAAAAAATTATTTATTCTCTTTTACAACTGTTTTTCATTTGAAGTCCGAGAAAATTGAAAGATTGTTGTCCAATCCCCTTTCACCTAATTGGTAGAAATATAATTTTAGTTTCCAAGGAATATATGCACCGACATGTAGTACAAAACTATTCCAAAATCACTTTGTTGGAAACAGACAACAATGTAGTCCCAACAAATGGCTAGCACAATTCGCTAAGGTCAAGGAAATAAAAAACGGAAAAAGATGAGCACAAAGCAAGTATAAATCAAACCGATAAGCACGTACTGTGATCACAAATAGCGAATATAATATAATTACGAGGTATTTATAAAAACTTTTCCCTTTTGTGAGGGAACAAGGGGGTTATACTTTTTACTGCATGGCTCAAGTATGAGTAAACTATAAATTATTATTACTCAATGAATAGTGGCCATTGCACTGAGACTTCTTTAATTTAGTCAGTCAAGGTAATTAAGGATGGTCCCAGTCTCCCACTTAAACCAGCTTATTAATGAGGAGAATCATTTCTAGTTCAAGTTGCATAACTAAACACATAAAGGAAGATGAAAACAGTGTCTCAATGAAGGAAGTACAGCTGGAACTGTCGACAATGTGTAGAATGACATCATAGAACTGAGGGGACCTCATTTTCTTTTGGCGGCTATTTGATATTATTGGCCTAATATGAGATGAAGTCTTCATCGTTCAACTTACTGCATTGGTTACTTGGTTTAACACTCCAGAGTACCTCCTTCAAACACTATTCCACTGACCACACGCACAGGACATAAATTTGACAGAAATACCAATACACCACCATACACTAAAGCAAAGAATAAGCATTGAAGTATTAAAAAATAAATCTATGCTTTATTGGTTTACATAGTTGGATAAGATGAAGATACCAGAACATATCTGTGTAAGCCTACTAAGTAATGTTGAAAGCAAATAAAAATTGTGGATCGTGAAAGTGAGAAACGCATCCAAATAATCTCATGAAGCGAAAGCTACCCCAGACAATTAACTTGGTAAATGAGATGAATCAACTAGGAAGCACCCCTCAAAGCTAAGTCAGATTGTAGATAGATACCAGCAAATCTTCTGCTGAGTCAATCTAGAAGCATCTCACCTGACCATCCCATAACAGCACAATTGTAAACAAACACCCCAACATGCTCCTTCACACCAAGTACTTGCCAATCTATGGTTCCATTCCTGACCCCCGTTCTAGGACTCCATGAATTCAGTACAACAGCTTCACCTTCTGGACCCCTTTGTCCACCCACAACCAGAAGTTTCTCTCCACAAGCCTTGAAAGCCAGGCCCCATCCATTTGAAGAATCGGCTCGTACTGGAAGCCTTCCCAGTTCACTCCAGGTGTTATTCTCCTTGTCATATTTCTTTACCATGTTGGTAAGATGCTCAACTGCATACAACTCATCATCCACAACTGCTACAAGTGGAGGAGCCTGAGCAGCCCCATTAACATATGGATACATACCCTCTATTTTCCGCCAAGTTCTTGTCTTAAGATCATACTCCTCCCCACAAGTCAATGAAACAGTAGGACTTGACATGCCACCAATCACATAGAATTTGCCATCCATGAAAAAACCAGAGCACAATCTACGTGGTGTGTGCATGTTCGGCAACAGTTCCCATGTACCTGAAGAAGAGTCATACAACTCAGCCGATTCAAGAACATTTCCATATTTATCACTTCCACCAGCAACAATAGCAATTGAACCAAGACTGCCAGATCCGAACAAGCACCGCGGTCGGTTCATCTCCTGACACTTCACCCAACCACGGCAAATCAAGCTGTACTTCCAAATGGCAAAATCCATCAATTCCCGACCAAAAACCAACAATTCACTCCCCACAGCCAAGGACTCCTTGTCTGCATGATTAAAACACTCATCACAAGGTATTTTAGGCAATGTTATCCATCTATTTCTCTTGGGGTCAAATGCCTCCCACCCTCTTGGATCACAAACCAAATAAACCAAATGCTCTAGCTCCACAATCCCCAACTTCTTCCTCAACCCGGACAGATACCCACTCCTAATCAACAAGTTGTACCTTTTATTTATACATGCTAGTGAAGCATAATCAGATCTACTAACCCAAGCAAGACAATTTAGCGCAACATCATCAAAAAGACCAGGGAGAAGCGAATCATTTGGCCCAATTCTAGGAAAACCATCATTCACTCCTTCCCTTGTATCCAAATCCACAAAGCTATTCCCTTTCCCTTCATCCTCCTGCAAGGAACAAGCCAAACGTATTTTCTTTGTCATGTCAACAAACCTTCAGCAAACCCCAACAAAAATCTTCACAGTCCCTTCATAAGCAACCCACACCCACAAAATACATCCCAAGAAGTGCATGCCACCAAACTCCATCTCTGTAGTCTTTCCATCAAATCTATGAACTTCAGTTAAAATCTATAACCACCTTACAGTATATATAATCATCCCTTTACGGGACTTAAACCCATTTGGTACATTAGCTGGAAAACCATAACCTCATATAAAAAGAGAAAGCAGTAAAACTAGAGTTATGGCAACAAAGATATGAATTCTTGCGATACCAGACAAATTGCAACTTTCGTTATCTGTTTTCCGGCTTCAGAGACAGAATCATCTGCAAATTCACAATGAACAAATGAAAAAAGGAACAAACTTGCATGGAGAGGCAAAACACCAACTCCCATAAAGAAAAAACATTTTTTGAGATAAAGGGTATGCTCTGATCCAATTCAAGAAGCAGGAACCGGATTCGGATCCAAAACAAAAGAAGAAAGAAAAAAGAATGGATGAATTTCTAAAGTGGGGAATGAAAGAGAAAACATAAACGGGGTGTACCTGCAAGTGCGGAGAAGGACCGGATCTCGAGCACGGCGCACGATTCGACGGAATTCATGCCCGTCAAAACATGTTTTGCCGGAAACCGGCGACGGGAAGAAAGGGTGAAAGCGTTGTGTTTAGATAACTTACAAGTTGGGACACAAACAGAGAGTGCTACTAACACTAACCATATAATATGGGACCCTGTTACCAATCAAATCTCCTCAATTGCTGTTGGCTTTGCTGCATTTACCCATAATCATTATTACATTTTTTTCAGATTTGTTCTTTTTGGTCAATTTTAATATGGCATATAATTTATTTTAGAAATTTATTAAAAAATAATAATACGAAAATAAGTTCGACCCGAATTACTATAAAACAATAATAACTTCTCTTCATGTATTTCAGTGTAGGTTGTATTTTCTCTCGCCTATTGGGTTGGGGTCAGTTTATGGTTCAGATGTTGTATTGTCTTGTCATTTGGTGTGCAGGAATCTTTTTTCTAAGGTTAATATTGATTTACTGATGATTAAAGTTATTTTAGTTTGACGTAATTTTACTCTGAAATGCATTTTCTAGTTAAATTAATTATTGTACAGCATAACTGTTTTGAGAATCAAAATAATGTATTTATTAATAAACACTGAAAGATATTTCAAGATGTCAATTCAATTTCGGAGTTCTCAAACATTTATTTAAACCTAAAATAAATAACTAGTTTGATTTACAATTTGTAGTGGATTTGTATGTCATTAGTAAAAGAGTTCTTTTATGATAATAATTATTTATTTTTTAGGAAAATATACAATTGAAATGCACACGAACTTCGTTTTAAGATGACAATAATAAATCATAAAGTTTTCTTAACTATGTGAATATGATAAATAATTCTTAAGCATGATTTATAGCCTTAGTGTGAATTGTGTTAATTACAATTTAATATTGTGGTGTAATAGAATAGATATCAGATTTTAATTATCAAATGAGAGTGAGTTGAGATTAGAATAAAAGAATAAGTTTGAAAAATAAGTTATTAAAACTATTCATTTATCATGACACATCAAGCATTCTAATTTCAAATTCTTTTGACATCAAAGGTCCTATATTAGAACATTGGTCTACTTTTTTTCATGAAAAAAAACAAATGAAGGTTAATGAAGAGGATCTTAATAATCTTCATTGTTAACACCTATTCATTTAGGTTATGATGATAAATAAAGATAATGATTATGTACTTAATGATAAATAAGATGATGATGATTATGTACTTAGTGATGTACATGCAACCCATAAAGAACATGAAGAGGAAATATACGTATGATCATTGCATAAGCTATGTATGAATTGTTAATTTTGTTAATTTATTTTTTTAGATTTGCATGCATGTGTTAGTTAATAATGTATGTTATTAATGTTTAGTACTTTGTTATTTGAACATATATGATCAGGGTCCATTTGTTTTAGATGTCACAAGTTTAGTCACTAATGGTGACAAGGTTACTAACCTCACTATGGTGAGAATAGACAAGAAACACATCTTTGTTGACTAGGCCAAAGATATTAACCAAAAAATAGTCACCCACCTTGGTTGGCTAGGCCAAGGATATTAACTAAACCTCTTACTCTCCAAGAGAGCTTAGAGGAAATAAGCACAAAGCTTATGTTAAAAATCACCTTCCATTTAACTTGTTTCAAAAGGGTTACATGAGTATATATTTATAGTAGTAGGGGATGGAAAAACTTTCCTAATTTTTTCATATGGGACTTCTAAGATACCTTAATTTTGGCATATACACATACTTCTGCATCACTCTCACTCAAACATGTTAGCGGTGAGAGGACACCACTCATAATAATTTACAGTGCACCATATAGTCTAAATACAAAAATTTTTAGCAACTACCTTGGAGTCATTGTATGGAGAAGATTTATGTTCTAGTACCTTTGTGGGATCATGTGTCTGAAGTTGATCGAAACATGATCTGACAGGATATGTTGGTGACTTATTTAATTTTGTTATTTTTATCTATTGGTTATATATATCATAATTATTAGTTGAAAGCTTTTCCCTTTTGTCCTGCAAATGCAATTTGATATTTCTAATTTGGGGATGCCAAGATCGAAGGTTATTTTTTTGATCGTCATTAAGTTCCATCAATTTAAGTCAAAATTCACGACATCATATGTATTTGGTTCAAACAAGGCAAAATTTCTCTTACAAAATACACAAATATTGATGAAGGAACTTGACATTTGTTTGTCCAGAGTCGTGAAGATAGAAATGAAATATTAGTACACTTTAGTTCTAGATATGTTAAGTGGTCATTAAATACAACAATAACTAATTCACAAAATTTGTCATGTATGTTACAGGATGTTAGGAGAAAAGCTTAGTTTATTCAGGCTCAAAATGTTACCGCACTCTTATTGTCTCGATGAGGTTATCGAAAACTTGAAGTAGTCATGAAGAAGAGAAAATACAATTTTCACCAACTTCTGAGGATGATACACGTGTCATTGACCCTCCGTCACCACCATCTTATTACTAAAATGGAAGCTAACCTGTATATGATCATCAAATGCATATACGTCTGATGAGTCACGCCGAGTCGTTGAAAAAAAGACGTACTTGTTATCTCAATTTGAGCACCCTGGATATGTGTGTGCTACTAGATCAGGAGTAAGCATTTGTCAATTCTTTAGATAATCTTCCGTGAATGTTCTTCTAAAACACCCAGAGACTCTTTCACAATTGAGACAACAAAATACCATAAGGTACTATAGGAGGTTACTTAGAAGTTGAGACAAAAGTTTGAGCAGCGGTTGCCAAACCTTATGGTTTTTAATAGCATACCATATTTTAGAGTTGCCTATTATGCTTCTAAGTATTTGAGTTAATACAAAGGGGAGTTGTGCTACTTAAAGTTTACAAGCCAATGTGAGTTATATGTTGAGAATATTTCTACCCCTCACTTGGTCGCCTTAGGGAAAGTATTTGAAGGAGTCACTATATTACATAATGTCACACACCCTTTGTTTCCAGATATATTAAGGTTATGGTTGAGAAAGTTCACATTAATCATGTGTACCAACAAACAAATTATTTACTGTGGCATAGAATTTTAACCTTTTTTAACCTGACCTAGGCACCTTATTAAATTATTTTCAAACCTCCCGATATATATCTTACCTATGGTATTCTTTTTTATTTACGTATACATGTTGTAGAATAATGTATTTTTCAATAAACTCTTCTTTTACACATTCAAATCACTTACAAAGACGATTTTTTATTTAATCATTATCGTTATGAAATTATATGAAAACGATTCAAATCATCCTCTAATATGATATGTTTTTTTAACGTCTCTAATATAACAATTTAAAAAACACCATCCACAATACCTGCTTTAAATAATCATTAAGGGGTCATTTGCTTTTATAGATGGAAAGTTAACAAAGAGAGAAAGACATGGAAAGTTGGTTTACCAATAAATAAAATACTGATTGATTACAAAAATTGATAAGAGAAATGTTACCTCTTTTTTCTTTGCTCGTATACACGGATTTGCGAGGAAAGAATAATAATTATAATAAAATAATAATATATTAATAAAAATAAAATATAGAAATATTAATAATAAATTTATAAAATATAATAATTATTAAATGAAAATATTAGTAATATTAATATAAAAAACCAAAAATATAATAAAATTAAAATTATAATCATAATAATAAATAATAATAATAATAGTAAAATTAAAAATTATAGTTAAAAATATTTTACCAATAATTCTAATTATATCTTTCATAAAATTTTATAAACTTTTCTTTTTATCATCTTCTCCTCAATCCAAACACATATACTTTTCATTTACTTTTCTATGACATCATCATTTCCATTTTCTCAAATCCATCTTCAAATTCAAATACATTCTAAAGAATTTATTATACGGAGATAATTTTTGCTCTCACTTATTTTGAATTTTGAAAGTTACCTTAAATTTCAAGCTTTAAAACAAAACTTAAAAATGTAAGAAAATTTAGATATTGGATTATTCAACTTTGTATATTACAAAAATCCTAATATTTACTTATTTGAAAATTATTTGTATGTTTTATATTGATCGAAATAAAAAAACAAATAAAAATACATTTAAATACATGCTATAAATATAAATGTATTAACCAGGAAACATTATCAATATGAAAAATAAAATTAGTACAATCTTTTCTCTTCTGTATAATATCTAATATTTTAATTTTTAAATCTTTTTTACTCAAATTAATCTCCTCTCTAACTTAATTTGTAATAAAAAGATCAGAATTACAATATATTGTATTTTTTTTCACACACATTATTGATTCATGATATAAATTTTTAGGGATGGACTTAAAATCTTATATTATATTGTATCATGTCATTTAATTTTGAAATACAAAACTAAGTTCGATGGGATATTTTTCTGGTGATACCATTTAATTTTAATACATAACTATTAATTCAACTTTCCAATAAATTGATTTATGATAGATGAATAGTAATATTGGTATATAACACTGACATTTATCTCAATTGAGATTAAACATGAGTTTTTGTATTTTTTCTGATATCCCTATGTATTTTTTATTGAAAAATTACTCTTCCTTAATTTTCTCTTTAGTTTTTTTTTTTTTTATCTATTTTATCATATTTTCACTTTTTATTCCTTTCCCAAATGTCCTTGCTCCTTTCACATCAAAATAGGTGCATGGACATCATTTTATTCTTCATTATCCAATCACCCTCTACTTCAGTATCAAATGATTCCCATTGGTGAATTGTCTGTAACCTAACCCAGATCGCTTTCTGAATAGACACCAAATATTATTTATGGCATGTTAGTATCGAGGAAAAAAGAAAGAAAAAAAATTAAAAACAAGTTGAGAAAATAATAATAATAACTAAATATTTAATTATTGAATGGACAATAAAAAATAAAAGCAAATGTTATAATAATAAATTTTATTATTTTTGTAAATTACTTTTTTTTATATTTTCTCTCGACAAAAAAATGAAATTAACTCTCTTGTAATCTATAATACAGAACGAATATAAAGATAAATTATTATTATAATTATTTGTTAAATAATAAATATTAAGTGCTTTATGACAGGCCTTAACTTCATATATATATATATATATATTATAGTTACTGTTTTTACATTTGTTCCAAAAATTAATATTTAATGTTATTAATACATTTTTAGCATGATTTTAACATTTTTTTTAACACAGTAAAGGTTATATTTTCAAATAAGAAATCGAAAAGTTTTTGGGGTTAGGATAATGAAAATCCAAAGTTTGTTTAGGATTATTTTTAGTTGTAATTTTGAAACTTTTGAAAAACTACAACTATTTTTTTATCTTTTATTTTGTTTTTCTTCTGATATTTAGTTCGAAAATAAATTAACTTAAAAAGTTCTCTGTCATATTAAAAACAATCTGAAAATGTGTTTCTTTTAAGAAACACAAGATAAAAATAAATAATACAAAACGAGAGAGTGACCATGTTCTCGAGAAATGTGAGGATCTCATTGATGAGTCACCTTTATGCAGTACATGGCTGATGGAACAACTCCAATGGCCTTTTTCAATTTTAAAATAGATATTTGTTTCTTTTATATTATTAATAAATAATAATTTCATTTCTTACTTTATTTATTTTTATTTATATTAAAAATATAAATATAATATTAGTTTAATAAATTTAATTTTTATATTTTATAATTATTTATCTATTTTAATACTAAAATAATATTTTCTTTAAAACATATACTTTTCAAGACAATTTAGAGTTTTGTGAGAATATAGTTTTGTTTTATTCTTTATGTAAAATAATTAAATAATTTAATTCTCTTAAATCGTTTTTGTTTTTTATATTTTTAAGTATTGATAAGTGTTTTATTTTAGTCTTAGTCAGTACAATATATTTAAATAAAATAAAGAACATGTGTCATTTTGTTAGAAATATAACGAAGTGAAAATTATTTATTAAAAAATAAGTTTTTCTGCTAACTATTTAATTCTTAATTCTGATCTGACTAGCATGGTTTATATGAAAACGATCATGAATTATTAGATTTATATAGTTTAAAATTTTATTTTTGGATATATTTAGAAGATGTTTCGCTGCAGCTATTTTTAGGAATATTTTTTAAAATTCAAAGTAACTTAAAGAAGAATAACCTTTCATGTTTTTTTATACCACTTTATCACCCATCTTATCTTCATTAAGATAAAATCTCCCTAAAACATGACAATATAATGTTTTAAAATAAAAAAATAGTCAATATTAATCTTTAATAACTTTCTACAAATGAAAATAAATATTTTTACTTTTAAGTTTATATAAATAAAAAATAATAGCGTGAAACCAACACTTCTTTAGATAAAAATATTTTTAATCCATTTTTGTCTTGAAACATTTGAGTCAATGAATAACTCGTTTGCATGTATTTCACTAATAATTAGCTTTTCTAAGATAAAATGTTTTCTCAAGATAAACTTAGGATAATGAAAATGAATTTTAGTTTATCATATATACGAGTAAAGAAAACAAAGACAAAGATAATCCCTATAGTTTTTTTTTTCTGAAAACAAATTTATTGAAAAAGTAAAACATAAATAGTTAGCAGAAACTTGAGATTTAAACCTTTGTTTAATAATATGTTTAAACGAACTCTTACACTAATATCAGCTTCTATGTAGAAGTTAATAATACATAGAACATTAAATATTATAACATTGAAATAATGAAAGAGGTATTTGCATGAATATAAAGAAGAATATGAATTAGGTACATTGTCTTGTCTCTCATTTCCTCTCTTGTCCATGTCAAATACTTATCTGCACTCATTTCAACACACCAAGATAAGCCACAGTGACAGAAGTTACTGTCTGCAACCATTTTACTTCCAACAAGGTTCATTAAAATAACTAATATGCATATATATATATATATATATATATATATTTATTTATTTATTTATTTATTTATTTATTTTGATCTCATTTGTTATCATATTTAGAATTAAGTTTCTATGAATGGTGAGTGAAATTTATATACATGCATTCTTTGCTGCTATGGGAAGCTGTGTATAACTGAGAAATAAACTGCCTCTGACCTTCAATTTGACTCCAATGGCGGCGGAGGATTATAGGAAGATGTTGTGACCTTCCCAAATTTGTTTAGAATTCTTTGCATATAATAATAGAAATTAAATGATAAAAAATTTTAATTTATTTTTATAATACACATTATTTAATTTTAGTGTATATTAATATATAAAAATTCAATATAACAAAGAATTAAAAAGGAAACTGATGAATTATATACCAAAAGAAAATCAAGATATCTTTTTGTATTCAATCTCCTTCTTTAATCAGTTTATTATTATTTTAATAAAATATAAAGGTAATGTTTCTTTCTCATTTGTTTATTTTATTTCTAAAATAACAAACGAAATAAAATATAAATTTATTATTTTTCATTTGTTTTGTTTTCTTTTTGAAGAGAAAAAATAACTTTTTTTATTCACTTGACAATAAAATATTAGTTTTATAATATAATATATTTTATACATAAATTTTTGTAACTTCTTATAAATTTTTTTATATATGCAGATAATATTTGAAATATACGAATTTATATAGTTTTATTTTATTTTGTTTTTCAAGTTCTTACACTTTAACTAATTTATATATTTTTAAAAAATTATACAAAAATTATTTTCAAGATCATAAAATAAAATTTTATATTATATATATATATATATATATATATATTTGTAACCAGTTTTTAATTATAATTTATTTATCATACAAGGCTTTTAATAATTACGTCTTTCAAAATTAATTTTAATTTAATTATTAACAAATCTAAAATTTTGAAGAAATAAATATTATTATTTAAATATGCATGAGTTTTATATTATAATTACATGAAATTATATATTTATTTTATTGTATTAGTAACAGTGATAATATATATAAATTTAAATATATTATTTTATTTTTCAAAATTATTTATCAAAATCTATAAGTAGATATTTAGATTGTAGTCAAAGCAAAAGTAACGTCAATGATATGGTTTAGGAATTCTTTACATCATTTTCAATGACAAAGATGTTTATTTTCTGAAATAATAATAATAAAAAGTGCTTTTCATCAAGTTAATAAAACTTGTAATTAGTCAATATTGAAATTAATTGAGAGAAAAACTAAGATTAAGAACTGAAAATAATCACAGTCACCAGATAAATTCAAACACTATGAATGAAAAACATGTGCACCCCTTAACCTAAAATTAAAAATGACACAAACCATGAGTGTCACTTTTTTCATCCATAATACTTTTTTGAATTGTTTGAAGAAGAATGAGAATAAAAAAGGTGGTTAAGGTACAGGGGTAGAAAATGTTTGGCAGTGAAGTTGGTGTTAACTTTGAAGTGGCTCTTGGCTCAATGGATCCACATGGAAGTAATTAATAGCAGTGGCACTGCACTGAATGAAAGGAAAGGTTTTATCTTGATGGGGGTAGTTGATGTGATGGAATAGAACAATAATTTATGAAGGTGATATTTGAGATGGGTGCTTCTTTTCTTTCTTCTTTTGTAGCAGAGGGAGTGGTAGTAGTGGTGTCTCTCACTCTGTGTCAGAAAATTGAGATTGGTTTTATGCAGATTTCAGAGTGGCTTGCTGACACAGTAATCTCCTGCTAGCTTAGTCACTGTGGTCCCTTCTACGCTGTACTTTTGACCTATCCCATGCTACCTATGTGTATAAATTCTCCACCTATTCACACCAACATTCAAAACTTTCATTATGAAAACAACATAATACCACTGTTTCTTATTCTTTTTATGATAGTTATCATATTACTTAAATGATTTTTACTGTATCAGAACAGAAATATTGGTATGTTTGTAATTGATGTTCACTTAAAAAAAATTAATTAACCTTTTCTAGTAGAATCTGAATTTCTTTTTAATTAATAGAAAAACTAAGTTTTGCTACACTTAGTATTAATAGTATTTAAGTTTGATTCATTTTATTACAATATATTAAAAAGCTTATGTGAAAATTATCAATAATAGATTTTAAATGAATAGAGATGAAAATTTATAAATAGAAATTCCAAGTTTATTTTTATTTTCTTATTAAATTTTTAGTTTTCTTATAGATTTTCTTCTACATAGTTTTCATAACAAGTGAAGTTATGACTGTGAAAATTGTATCAGATTAAGATTATGAAGAGCTAAAAAAAAGTATATTTTCATTTGAAATTATTAAAGCTTGGATTTGATAAGTATAACCAATCCTATTTGACTTTTATTTATGTTCTTTTTCTTCCTCTCTTAAGTGAATGGGTAGGAAAAAAAATATTACTGGTAAAGTTTTGTGGGATGTTTCACTTTACATCATTTAATAGATAACTTATACTTCTCCTTTAATTCATTTGAAACATCTATTGTAACAAAATTACTAGAGATTGAAGTGGACAATATCTAATGTAATAATCTTAATAAGGTTAATAGAATTAAGATTGGAATAAATATATATTCCAGTAAAAATAATTTCAAAATATTAGACCTCAAAGAAATATATTTAAGACAATCAGTTTATACTTGTAAAGATTAGTGTTACTTTAAAGATGAAAAATGCTTTTATTTGAAGAAATTTTAGTTTAATATGGGATGCTTTTATTATATCATGTCATCCACTTGTAATAGTCTTTTGCCTTTCCATTTAATATCAAACTTTACTTCAGAAGCAATTTTCTCGGCCTTTTCATACAGTACGACTTTCTAGCATGCACAGGCTGGGGCCAGACTGAAAAATTGATTGATGACATAAAATAATAATATTTATGCCAGTCATTGTATGAAATTGGTTGAGTCTGTCCTACATAAATGAGATTATCTCCAAAGCAAAATACAAGTATAAAAAACAATGCTCCAGCAAACTGATTATGATATAAAACCAAAATGTATCCCTAATTTGTCTGTTTCTGTGGTATAAAGATGAGGCACATGCAGAGGAAGGAAAAGTCTAGATAATAATAACAACGACGGCAACAAATGCTTCTTTGGGTTGGTGCTTTTCACCCTTTATCATTAAAAGCGCATAGAATAAGAACATGATAGCTGCTTTATTCCACGTGACATAAGAATCAGAATCTATAAAGTTGCTCCAGCTCATTGCGATGCTTGATAGTTTGGTATCAGAACAAGTATTTTACTTGCATCATTGAAGCACAGAATTACTTAGACTTTTTTTACAGACCGTGGAAATTATCAGGGTAGCCATTTTCCTTAATTGGCAGCCATTATGCAAAAATGAACCAAAAAGGCCTTGTGCTTGTTGATGATCAACGTATACAATGATAAACATAGGTTTCTACTTCTGGAAATCAAATTCTTTCACCAAAAAATAAATAAACATTTTTTATCCTTTGCTACTTAACAAGCCTAGATGAGCCACATTTTCTTAAAGTTTGAGATTCCTTCAAGACTGCCTCTATATAATCATAAAATACCAAGAGTCTAAGGGGAAAAAAATCAGGGCTTTCAACTGTACATAAATGCAAGCTAAAAACAATTTTAGTTGGTCTTGCTGTCATCATGGTCTTCAATCCCCAAGCTCTTCCTTTTGCACCAACAAAGGTACTCGGGAATTGGCCCATCATCTCCAATAATCCAACTATCTTCCGCAACATCACCCAAAGTCATCCGTAGTCTTGGGTCTGCAGATTTCAAATGTACTTGATCATTAACAAGGAAAATATAGTCACGTGACATGACAAAAATACAGAACGTTATGCATACCTTTGGAAAGTAAGCCTTCTATCAAGTTCTTCAATGGCGGATTCAAATCGTTGGGGAGTACCAAAGGATTATTGACTATCTGAATTAAAAAAAACAAGAAGTTAAGATCGTGATATTGGCACCAGTCAACATAAATGTCATATCAGGTGAAAAAGTTATGAAGTTTTGTAAAGTAAAGGTTAGAACTCGCGAAAAGTGACATTTTTGTTGTGATTATAATAAAAACTTGAGTCTTTCTTGCTTTGTCACATATGTCTGTGTGTCTTACTTTGTCGTATGTATCTTGAAGTGTGTCTCCAAGAAAAGGATATTCACCCAATATCATACAGTATAAAGTAACTCCTACTGCCCACGTGTCTGCAGCTTTACCACCATAGGTCAGACCTATAAACATAACCAGACACAACAGCAGTGAGAACCTGTACTTCAACTACATATCAACAGAATCTTGCAGGCTTGAAAAAGTAAAAGCTACCTAAAATACACTCTGGTGCAGTGAAAACAGGAGTGCCAGGTGATCGACGAAGCTCATCCTTATTGTCCTGCAAAATGAAACTGTCAAAGTTTGTTGTAAAAAAAAAGTTAGAAAGAATAGAATGAACTAGGATAAGATGTGAATGATCCAACTGAGAACAGAATTATAGTTTTAGTCTTCTATACTAATTTTTTTCTCCTCTGTATTTTCCTGTGTTATAGCAGATTGGCTGTTTTTTGCCCAACCAACTCTGCCTCGTATTTTCCTTTGTATTTATTTATAGGGGAAAAGGCATTATTTTTTCTCTACATATGCTGATCATTAGTGGGATATATGGCAACAGACTAGGGGATGCAGCCCCAACCAAAACGATGCTTGCTTCACTTTTCAATGTGATGGGGCGTTAGAAAAGCATGGCCACCAAAATCATTTCTGCTATTCTTCATCGCAAAATTTCAGAGCCAACGTCACTTAATGGGATAAGACATTGTATTATACACTGGAAAATACCCTTTTTTACCCTGTGCTTTAATTAATTTAGTATATGCACGTTGTGGATATTTTTGTAGTTCCCCCATTTAACACACGAGCACAGAGGGTATTTGTTTCACGTCATTTCCTTTAACTTCTATGAATGCGAAGATTAGAATAAATATTCTCATGTTTGTTAGGAGGTTATGAAAAGATATCCCTAGATATCTTTATTCCCGGGAAAATTGCACTCTCACGTTTTAAATTGTTTCTTTCCTCCAATTATTCAAGCCCCGACTAACTAACTTGTGAACAGACTGACAACTAACAGCTATCTTAACACTCCTGCCCCACTAAAGGTTCATCACCTTGTCCTCAAGGTGAATGGCTTGTGGCTGCTAAAATGAAGTTTTGTACTCACTGGAAGGTCGCGTGGCTCTTTTGCAAATTGAACTACTGCGCATGGCTGTATTAAGGATTATCAAGATCCCCCACCATGTTGTGTTTGTGTGGGGCGTTTAAGGCACTGCCAAACACGACCTCCATTGTCGTCATCAGTTAAAATCTGTGGGAAAGTGGTTATCCCCCCCTATAGGGTTTTTGTCATCAGCCCCTTTGTCTTGGATTCCAAGATTGATAACTATATCCCAAGATTACAGAAACCATTACAAGTTCCATATAAGCTTCTAGGACTTCCAAAATCCTAACCCATTCAATGTTCCAACATCTCTAACAAGATGTGTGCCTGACATATGCGATGTGTAAAAAGAAAGAGAAAAACAGTCATTTGGTTAGTTAGGGAGTTACTGTTGGTTTGGATTTTATAACTGTAACATGGGTTCTGTTCAGTGTTGTTAAAATTGCGAGTATACTTGCTTACTTGTATGATTCAACGAGTTTTGAGAGAAGAACAAGGTGACATGGAAGATTAATTTGTTTTATTACAAAAATAGACTTTGTTTGGAGATTAATTTATTTATTGTTATCTTATTTAGCTACACTCCCCTTTCAGAAATCATTGATCAAAGATGAAACAACCAATTGCATAGGCCATTACAGGCTATTACCTTAATCCATGTTGCACTATGATCCTAAGTTTAAAGCTCATTATGAGGTGAAACATGGAATGTATGATTGTTTGGATAGGTTGGTGGGAGACATTGATGAGATCAGTAAGGTTGATACTCAAATTGAGAGTTTCAAGAAGGATTTTTTGGTAGTCAGATAGCTCAACAGGCACTTGAAACCAAAACTCTATCACAATGGTGAGAATCATATGGTGATGAACATTTGAAGTTGTGAAGATTTGCAATTAGAATATTGAGTTTGACTTATAGTTCATCTAGTTGTGAGAGTAATTGGAGTGCTTTTGAGAGAGTAAGAATTTAAATTTATGAAATTGATTTTATAATTATTTTTGAGAGCTTAATATGATGTGTTAATTAATTTTATAATTATTTAGGTCCACAGCAAGAAAAGAAATCGCTTACAACAAAAGACCATGAATGATGTGGTCTTTGTGATGACTAATTCAAGATTGCAAAAGCAAAAGGATGTTAAGAAAACAAAAGACTATAACATTGATGATCTTGTTTCTGATGATGAATGGATTGTGGAGGAGAATGAAGCAAATTCAAGTTTAGATGCTTAAGATGAAGACATCTTAGTTGAAGTTGGAGAAAATGAAGATGAAGATGCTAGTAGAGGAGGTGTTGTTGCACCTATGGATGATTTGGAGGTTCCTCCAATTGCTGAAAATGATGAAGGTCATGGTGATGACCTTAATGAAAATGAAGATCGTATGGGGGAGGAAGATGATTATCCTGAGTTTAATATGAAGGATTTCCTTGGATAATTTATTTGTATTGAACATTTGTGAATTTATTAATTGTTTTATGCATTAACATTTATGAATTATGAACCTATTTTTAGTCATGAGTTATTTTTATCATCTATTGTTTTTAATGGTTATGTCTTAAAAAAAAAAAAACATGGTTGTTGCACATTCTAGACACACTGAAACAAAAACAAGTGCGGTGTGGTGACAACTCTTTGATCTCGCTCTTTCTGTCTCTCCATCTTCTATCATTACCGGTTTCATACCTAGTTCTATATCATCTCAACTCAGTAGGCCAGAATCAACTGTATCATTGATGATCGACTAATCACCTATAGGGAAAATCACGAGTTCCTATGCCTTGCCACTAGCAAAATTTTTTGTTACAACAAACTTGTTTAATGAAGTCATTACTTTAATCTCAACTATTGATGAGTACATTAATCAACTTTCATACTTTCCTATAATCACATTTAAAGTTTCACACATGTTCAATCATATTTCAGTTTCCCTTAAAAGAAAAGTTTCCCATGTTGCAGTTGAAGAAACATTAATGCCCTGTAAACTCAACAGCTTTGATATTATTTTAAGTAATCAATCAATTTTACATGTGGGCTCAGGAATAACATTACCTCAACAGCCTGGCTGACACTGAAATCCCCTATCTTCACAGTACCATGATTTGTAATCAACAGATTGTCCGGTTTAATATCCCCATGTATTATGTTCTGCTTTTCCAGAAAAAAAAAAATCACTAACTTGATCAAACTACTTTAAGCATATTTGTGAATAAGAGTATGAGCATCTAACATAAATGATGTCATTTCATAATTTATTTTCTTTGTTTAACATGAAGATCATTATATATTGACACTGAAAGAGAGAGACTTAATCATTATGACGCACAAAATGATAGATAGAGAAATATTACATGAGCATGAAGATATGTTAATCCAGAAACAATATCACGCAAGTATCTCCTAGCAGTCTCTTCACCTAAGCCACATGCGGGACCTGTACCCTCACAAACCCATTTGCCTTCTACGTATTCAAGTACTGTATAAGAAAAAACAGCAGTCAAACATAGTACTTTAAAGGTATTATTATTCTTCACTTCAACTCAAATACACATAAATTTTAGTAAATCATTAAATAAGAAAACCAAGAAGAAACTAGTCATTAGTACCCATGTAGAAGTTATCCGACTCTGGGTCATCAATCACCTCAATGAGATTGACTATATTAGGATGTTCCACCATTTTCATAATAAGAACCTGGAAAAAGAAAAATGACATTGGCCTTTTAACATACTATAGAGACATCAACAGCTAAAGCAGATAAATTTAGAAAACATAGTTTATCATAAATACCAAACCAGGAAGCATAATAAGCTGAAAAATATGCAACAGAATTTTTCAGAAAATGGGAGGGACAAATTTTGACAAAGAAAGAATGTGGTACTTTCTAAAAGTAAATAAATGGAGACTACAGTATAAAGAGAATCACAGACAAAAACAGATGGCACATGAGGTGTAACCATTTAGAGGCAGATATGAGTTAATTATATAATGCATTTACCAAAATTTAACATATTCATGTTTTAAACATATTTCCACTTCAGAATTCAGACTGAAAACCAAAGATATGAAGAAATATACCTCTCGTAGTACGTCAGTCATAGCAGTTTCTGAGGGTGCAACTCGAAGCTTCAGTAAATGAGATTTGTGAAAGGCCTTCAATTGAAAAGATTTAAGCTCAACAAACGACAAAAAACACCATTATCTTGATAATTATTGGAACATTTAATACTTGTTAAAGCCCAGTATCAAAAAACTATGTCCATATGGTCATGTTTCCTACAGTAATGAGTAATCTCTCCACCAGCACCAAAATGTTTCCTTACCTTGATTGCATAATGCTTTCCATCGACAGAGCTTCGATAAAGAACCTGTAATGTGCGTAAGAAAGTGGTTCAGGAAAATTGTCTTCATTGAGACTGGAAAGGTAATTAGGTACCACGAATAGTACACTCACCACTTTTCCATAGCTACCAGAACCAATCTTATACTCACGAATATACTCATTTATCATCTTGTTCCCATTTTCATCCTGAAAGGGAAATAAAAGTTCAATATGACTTCCAAGTTCTGAGAGAAAAGATATTCACAACAACAGAGAAGTGTTTTGTAAATAATAATAAATCTTCAAATAGCATTATAGCAATAGCCATCTAACTTGATTATGAGTGAGAGAGATATAAAATTCATTGCAAGATTAATATAAACCAGGAACTTATGAGTACAAGAAGCAGATAACACAATAACTGAGAAGACAAAACAATGACCCAAGACATTTCAAATATTCAGCCACAACTCCATGTTTAACACTGAAAATGGTGTATGTATGATATAAAAATTAAACTCAAACTCTTTGACATGTAGCATTCCATTAAAAATCTATAATAGTTCATTTTCTATTTATATTAAGTAAATATAATAAATTTATATTGCAGCTCATAATAAACACACCACATCATAAAAGAGATGAACAAACTGGAAACCATAAACCACTTAATACAGTGAGTACAATTTTCACCCAAATATAATCAAAGATCAACCAACAATCAAATACTACTAGCTCACCTAGTCTTGATATCTGATTATACAAAAAAAATAAATAAATAAATAAATAAAATCACCATTGGTGCAAAAACCATAGTGCTACACTCACACAACAATTACCTCCGTGCGAACAACTTTGTGAGTATCTTTAACAGGAAACTGCCTACAAACCATGCCATGCTCTACCCTCAAGTTCAAAATGTCTTCTGATCGCTTGGGACGAGTTTCTTCCTCGGCATCATCTACACTAGTGTTACTAACCTCATCGTTATACAAATCCTCGCCCTCTTCATCTTCAATGTCGTCATCAACATCCAACAGGGGCTCCTGGCAGAGATTATTGTTAATGGCAGGCTTAGACCTTTGTCTTTGACGGTTAGATGTCCTGATGAACCCAAAACAACTACAGCACCCCATCACACAGGCAAAAGAAAGAGTCTTTCCGAACATGGGGAGCTTGGACCCTAGAGATGATTGATTATCAGCCTAAAAACTTAAATATCTACAACAACAGCAGCAACAACAAAACAGTTAAGTTCACTATGCCAACAACAAAACAGTTAAGTTCACTATGCCAACAATAATAAAGTATGATATCTTCAAAATCAATCATTTTACCAAAGAAACACTTGAAGTTCTTACTTGATTTACGAGGGAAGAAAAGAGGGCTTCCAGGTTCAAGCCCTACTCAACCTTGCTGCTCCAATGGGTGCCATTCAGCTAGATGGAGAATACGAGTTGCGATATAAAACCCACTACTACGATTCACATCCAACAACATTATGTTGATAACTCCAGTTTATACCAATCGTAGGAGATTTCGTTGACCTTTGGCATGAAACAGGGCAAAATTTTAACACCAGAACAAAACAAAAATAAAATGCAACCATCAATAAAAAAGACAAATGGGCAACGATTGGAGAAAACAAAAATTGATAAATTTACTTAGAACCTTGGGTAATGACGAAAACGACATATGCATTCGAATGTTCATAAAGTTACCTCCTTTCGATGCGCGAGAATGACAAAGTGCGATAGCCCTGACCGTCACCCACCTACAAAGCAGACCTAGATTTGTAGCTCGAATCGAGGGTCCTTCGGCGACCCTTAAACCCTAAGTGGTAAATTCAATAAGGAAAAACGAAAAGAGAAGCGAATCGTGATTCAAAATAGTAATCGAAAACCCCAAATGTAAGAAATTAATTGAATTAAAAAGGGGGAAAAGTTAAGATAAGTGATGAAAAGGGTGAGTGAAGTGGAACTGAGGAGGGAGAGAAGTGTAAAGTTTGGAGTGAAGAAAACAGAAAGAAACAAAAACAGAATATTTTGGAACCGCCTCAGAGGAAGAAATTGCCTATATTGTCTTTATCATTTTAAACTGAATAATCTAGTAATAGTCTATTTAGGTCTTTTATAGTACTTTGAAGTACTTATTCTAAAACTAATTTCACTTTTTCCTAAATTGACTAATTATTAGTGTGAATTCTTTTATTTGACTATATTTTGGTTTTATCATAATATATCGTTTAAAACGGAAAATAATTTTTTTTATATATTTTGAAAAACAGTTGTGAGGTTTTTTGACAATTTAGAATTAAAATTATTAATAGTTTAAATATATTAACAAGGTGCGCGTGTGTATTTACTTTATTTTATGATGATGTTGAAAATATAATTTAAAAAATATATTATGATGAAGGAAGCTTTCGATTTATTTCAAAGTGAAGTTATAATTATTACTGAGAATAGTATTGTTTTATAATATCATTATTGATTTAAATAATCACTTTCGAGTATTGAATATTAATTTATTATAATTCAAAGAGAACTAGTACCACACTGAATATTTGCCAATTATAATTTTAAAAATAAGTATCCGAATGAAATAGAATATTAATTATTTAATTTATATGTGAGTTGTAATGAGTAATATTTAATATCTAATTGAGGTTAGTTTTAATAATAATAACGGTTATATTTTTGTAGTGGAATACTAAATCCTGTTTTTGTGTAACAGGCTAGACATATATATTTTCTATTTATACCTTTTTTTTATTAAAGACACCCTCTTTATTTTATAAGTGATAGTAAAAAAAATAAAAATATAGTTCAAAAAATATATTATAACTGTTATTAGTATACAAAATATTATTAAAATTTATATTAAGATTATAAAAAATAATTATAAAATTAAATATTTTATTATTTTTATAATATTAATTATTATTTGTCATATGTAGTTATTTTAAAAATAATAAAATCAACAAAATGAGTTGTGCTAATCAAAATACACTTATTAATAAAATGCAAAAAAAAAAAAACTGCTATAAAAAGGAAATTCTCTTTATTAATATTGTAAGTAGATTTTCTTCACAATAATATGGGTTCCATTCAATGTTGAGTTGTATATAAGATTGGTACGAGAAGTCTACATAAAAAGCTATTACATCAATAAATGTTTATTATTGATGGTATAACTGATGGTCACTTTTCAACATTAATATGATAATTAAAAATCTTCACTTTTCTAAAGTTTTTTTTTTTTTTACTTTTATTTTCCCTTAACTGATTTTTCAGTTATCACTTCACTTTTTATATTTTACATAAAAGAAAAATATTCAAGATGTAAATGTTTACACTTTAAATACTAATACATATAACATATGTTTATCGATATATGATTAATACAAAACATAAAAAAAAAAAAAAAAGTTTTGTATAAAATCAACTATATGCATATTTGACAAACGTTTAGTATAGTATAATAATGGTTAATAGGGAAACTTTAAACTTGCGATTGATAAAAAAAAAGCTCTTTTTC